>ERZ773243.939-NODE-939-length-36152-cov-26.802643_pt1 | contig 36152 bp, 28 predicted proteins | sample MGYA00580520_ERZ773243 | MGnify/ENA primary metagenome ERZ773243 (study PRJEB29015, sample SAMEA2737747) | human gut metagenome | biome: human gut; feature: human-associated habitat; material: faeces | place: China | collected 2012 ... | reverse complement strand
ATTAGCGCACTTACAATCCTCCAATATATTAACTACAAAAATGAAAAGCCTATTGACAGAGTTAAATATGCGCTATTTTAATTCCGCCAACAGGTATAATCTGTTTGTGTACTCTTCTCAAAGTCGGTAGATTGACTTGAATTTTGAATCTTTTCGAAAAATATTTTATTACGTTAAATGAAAGTAATATATTTGCGTTATATTCAATAATATGATTTTATGGAGGATATAAATAGACTTAAATTGGTTCTTGTTGAAAAGAAGAAGACAGGTAAGTGGTTAGCGGGACAATTGGGTAAAAATCCATCTACAGTTTCTAAATGGTGTTCTAATGTTTCACAGCCTGATTTGGCAACTCTTGTAAAGATTGCAAGTTTATTAGATGTTGATGTACAGGAACTGATAAATAGGAGATAAAGTGGTATGCTTAAGGAGATGAAAGGCCGAAAAATGACTTTTATATACAATCCATAAATAAATAGGTTAATCAAAGTAAAATATATGAGATATTTAGGAAGTAAAGATTCCCTTGCAAATCAAATTATTGATTTGCTCAGAAATAAAGGATTATTGCAAAATGAATTAATCTTTTGTGATGGTTTTTGTGGTATGGGATCTGTTGCCGATTCTGTAAAAAACATATATAAACAAATTATCATTAACGATTCTTTGAAATGTGCTTCCATCTTTACACATGCAAGATTGATTGCAAATGGATGTGCTTTTAAGAATTTGGATTTTGATCCATTTATTTTTTTGAACACAGATAAGGGATTTAAAGAGGGCTTTATTTATCAGAACTACTCTCCTGGTGCTTCAGATCGAATGTATTTCTCAAAAGAAAATGCAGGTCGAATAGATTTTTTTAGGGAGAAAATAGAGGAATGGTATGAAACAAAAAAGATCACAGATAATGAATATTCTTATTTGTTGGCATGTCTATTAGAATCTGTTTCAGATGTATCAAATACAGCTGGCGTCTATGGTGCTTTTTTAAAACATTGGGACAAAAGAGCGCTTAAATCTATTGTGTTTAATAAAATAGATGCTTCGCCAGGTATAGCCACAGATGTAAAAGTTTTAAATTCAAAAATAGAAGATATTATATCAAATATTGAGTGTGATATATTGTATCTTGATCCACCGTATACACAAAATCAGTATGGAACTCAGTATCATTTATTGGAAACATTAGTGTTGAATGATAACCCCTCGATAAGTAAGGTTACCGGTTCTCGTCCAACAACTCCCATGCGTTCGCAATGGTCGAAAAATTATTATGCTCATGTTTTATTTGATAAAATAATTGCAGAAACAAAAGCCAAATATATAATTTTTAGTTACAATAATGATGGTTTTATGTCGAAAGACTTTATTGAAACCACTATGAAGCGCTATGGAATAGAGGATAGTTATGTCTGTGAGGTTATCGATTATAAAAAATATAATAATTTTAAATGCCAAGGAGCAAATGGACATTTTGAATATTTGTTTTTTATAGAAAAAAAAACGACAGATAGAGTTGTTATTGAATCACCATTGAATTATACTGGCAGTAAATCTAAAATGGTAGGATTCATAAAGAGCCAGTTACCTCCAAAAGGCATTGATACATTTGTCGATGCATTTGGTGGAGGATTTAATGTTGGAATAAATATTGATGCAAGAAAAATCATTTATAATGATATCAATCCTTTTGTAGAAGGGCTTATACGCTCTTTTTATACGGACCCTTGTTCATACTTGCAGTACATAGAAAGGCAAATAAAAAAATATAATCTTTCACCCGATAATAAAGATGGTTTTCTAGAATTGCGTGAAAAGTATAACAGTATTCCTGTGGCAAAACGTGATCCTCGTATGTTATATACTCTTATACTTTATGGATTCCAACAACAGATAAGATTTAATACAAATTGGGGATTCAATAATCCAGCTGGATCTCGCTGGTTTAATGAGAATCTTCTTTCGAAATTCATTGCATTTACAAGGAGTTTACAAGCTAAAAATGTGGAGTTTATGAACTCAAATTTTGAATTCCTTAATATACAATTAACACCACAAACTTTTATCTACGCAGATCCACCGTATCGTTCGACTTTGGGGGTGTATAATGATGGAAAAAGAGGATTTGAAGGATGGACTTTAGCCCATGAAAAGAAATTATGTAAATTCCTTGATACTGTAAATGAACATGAAGCGAAGTTCATGTTGTCATATGTTGTAAAGGTTGGGGAATTTACAAATACAGAAATCCTCGAATGGACAAATAAAAATAAGTATCACATGGTGGATGTGGTTACAACTCAAGGAAGATATAACAATCGCCATGAGGTTTTAATTAAAAACTATTGATGAAATGGAAGCAATAATAACTTATCGTCCCGATGCTCAAAAGACTCCAGGTCTTTACGATAGAATTTTGACTAATGAAATTCTGCGAGATATTTGTGTCAGAGTCACCGGACAAGATAGATTTACTGTGGTTCGTGATACCTCGACTTATAATAGGGGAAGATTGGTTATTATTGAGTATAGAGGTATAAAGAGTTTTGTTTCTCTTTCAGAGGTATTAGTTGAAGGGCGTAATCAAAGTGTGCAGAGTATTCCTACTGCGATTAACTTGTATTATGCTGACTGTTACTCCAATAAGACACTATATTATTACTTTATGCCCCATAGTGGTAATTATTTTACTGATTATCATTTGTTTTATTTTCGTTTGTTAAAGACAGCAGGAGTTGTTTTTTTGAATATTCTTAGGTATTATCCAGCTGATATCAATGCATTTGAAAGCATTGATGAATTGATAGATGAAAGAAATGATAATCGAAAAACTAATAGATCTAATAACTCTTCTTTTATTTCAAAAACATCTGATAAAGTTCAGATTTATGCAAAGACTTACGGGGCTAGTAAATACGAATCTACTCTTTTGGCTATAGCTGCTGCGGCGATTACAGATAGACCTATAGATTTGTATAACATTTGTGAGCAAGATCTTACTCGTTTACCTCAATCATCTTTGAATACAATAAATGCTATAGGTAATATCTCTATCTACGACACATCAATTACTTTAGAAAAAAAGAGATTTATTAGTTTAGCGAGAAATAATGAGTTTCGCTCACCAATATATCAACGTAACTTGCTGCAAAAGCTTGGTCGAAAGCGTTGTGTCTTGTGTGGGTGTGAAATACCTGAAATTATCCAAGGGGCCCATATATGGGGCGTAGCTGAGATAGCGCGTGATAATCATTTTAATGATGATAGAAAGTTCGATCATGCAATAAGTGGTGAGAATGGTTTATGGCTTTGTCAAAATCATCACAAATTGTTTGACTCACATTATCTGTCATTCGACATGGACGGCAATGTTCTTATACCTGGCAATCTTCGTACTGAATACGGTCAATTTATTCATGCTATTACCAAAAATGAACATCTGGACAATTTGATTATGACGGATAATTTTAAATGGTATCTATCACAGCGTAATAGTATTCGTGATTATTCTTGTTATCAGTGTTTATTTATATGATACTTACAGAATATAATACTACGTCATTTTCTGATTTTAGTTTGTATTGTGGCGATTCTATTAATATAATGTCACAATTTGACAATCAGTTTGATATGATATTTGCTGATCCACCATATTTTCTCTCCACAGGCAACGGAAAGGTTAATATAAATGGCAAGTATATAAAGTTTGATAAAGGGGAATGGGATAAGGTGCGTTCTTCAGACGAGAAAGATAAATTTAATCTTTCGTGGTTAATGGCATGCAAAAGATGTTTGAAGGATGATGGTACTATTTGGGTATCTGGTACATATCATAATATATTTTCAGTGGCTAATTGTATGGACCTTCTTGGTTATCATATTTTGAATCTTATTGTTTGGCACAAACCTGATCCACCTCATTCGTTAACAGATAAACGTTTTGATTTTTCTGCCGAGTATATTATTTGGGCAAGCAAGAATAAAACTGCAAACCATTATTTTAATAAAGAATTGATGGCCCTTATGAATGACGGAAAACCAATGCAAGATGTGTGGACAATATCAGCTGCGGGGCAGTGGGAAAAAATGTGTGGTAAACATCCTACACAAAAGCCGTTACAATTATTGTATCGAATAATCATGGCATCGACTCTTCCAGGAGGGACAATACTCGATCCTTTTGCTGGTAGCTGTACTACAGGAATTGCAGCTAATCTTACAGGACGAACATTTGTCGGTATAGACCAAAGTTCTGATTTTCTAAATCTTGGTATTAGACGTAGACAGGCAATTGCAGACACAAATATTGCTACAGACTTATTTGCAAAAATGGCAGTCAATCCTAATGAACCGACAGTTCTTGTCAATCATGCAAGACTTGATTTGTATAACAAGATGATAGAAACAGGTATATGTTACTTAAGGGCGGGAGATTCAAAAGGTTCTCTCCTTGTAATGCCTGGATTTGAACGTATACAATATGTACTCTTGCATAATGGAGGTGTTAACTGTAAACTATTTAAGTTGAAGAGTAAAGGAAGTTTTCAGATTTGGACAAAAGAAGCATTGGCAAAATATGGTTTTAAACCAACACATGCACCATATTATGTCGTGTTACAATTTGATAATCAAAATCAAATCGAAATAAAACGAACTCCAAATCTATATGAGAACAAATATACTTATATAGCGAAAATAAAATCTATAAGTGAGTTCCTTGGATATAATATTCATGAGGAAAATAAAAATATCAGATTGTAATGTATACGAATTGGCGGATAGAATTTTTTTGACCCTCTAATTGTTGTAAATAATAAATGAAATATGTTATATTTGTAATTATTTTTCTTGGATGTTTTTTAGGGAGCGATATGCTTGTCGTGTAAAGAATAAAGACTTAAAAATTCTCTGGTCTGAAACGAGAATATAGCATTGCAGTTTCACGCCTCATGTTTTTATTTCAAGGAAATGGCAAAGATGCACCCGGAAATGGCAATGAGCTGGCTGAGCCACCTCGAAGCTATGTTCTGGAATAATTTTTTGTCTGAAACTGAGGTCGTTAACATCGGTAAAACGATGATCAACGAAGACGGAGTGAAAGGATTCCACTGGGGACACGACACATTTGTTTCAGCTGTCAAGCAGCTGGGAGGAATCCCCGAGGAAAAGCCCTATTACAATTCATACGCCCTGTGCGTAACGGCGAACATGATCTACAGCGATATGGCATACAGCATCGCCGAAGACATGGGTTACAAGACTCCTGCCGAGGTGCCCAGCGAACGCATGGCGTTGTCCTGCTACCGAAAGGCAGTGGCCTACCTGAGGGATAAGGACATGAACTTTCATGTACGCCATTACTTCAAGAAACGCATGTACGGAGAGCCTTCCGTCATGTAACAGCCGCATAGAAGAGAAGCTGGATCTGCTGATCCGGATGGTTTCCGAACTGGACGGCATCAGAGGATTCGGATCGAATGTGCTGGCAAATGTGGTGGGCGATATCTTAATGAGAAAAAGATAATGTAGCTTGTCTTTCCACAATAATGAAAATGCAGTCGTGGTTTTGTCGTTTCTTCCACGGCTGCATTGTTTTTATATCCCAAAGAAATACGTTTATTTGACAGTGAAGCAATAAACTATAATTCTTTTTTCATCTCTGGAATCAGGATTTGAAAGAAAAATTCCATATTCACCCGGTTCTGGATTGAAGAAAAGTTCATAAGAACTTTCTCCGTATCTTTTAGCTTTATACTCGACAAGCTGCTCTGTTCCAGCCGAACTTCCCTTAAATGTATTGATTTTGCCAATTTCACATCTTCTTTCATCCTTTTTAACTTCAAATTTCACAAGTTGAATAAAAGAATTAGGATCTTGGTCGTTATTGGAGCTTCTGACAATCAACCTGTATTCACTATCTGGCTTTGCTATACAGGAAGATGTGTTTCCTTGTACGTGAATGCGTGTTTTTACAGATCCGATTCCTGTCAGATACAGTGAAGCGCCGGCTTTTGACTTGATTTTGGCGCTTTCTTTGTCTAATGCCATTGATACCGTGTCGTTCTGGAAAATACAAAGAAGATTGGTTTCTCCGATAAATTCAGGTTCGTATTTGGCTTGAGCCTTGCATACAATGGCTGATGCCAGCAGGCATACAGTAAACAATATTTTTCTCATGATTCTTTTATTTTAATTATTTCCGATAAATTATTTTGCATTCTTTCTCTATGTGTGAAAAATTTTCCATATCACATATCGTCATTTCACCCTGATGTTTTTGGTTTGATGCAAAGGTAAAGATTTGCATTTTAAACCAAAAATTATTTGTGAACTAATTTAAAATAGTGCTTATTTTTACAAGAAAAAAACACCTAAATGACTAATATTAAACGCTATATAACGAAAATGAAACGTATATGGGCAAAAAAATAGCCTTTCTTTTTCAGATTGACTTCCACATCAAGCAGGCCGCCACAATAAGGGCATACGCTTGCGCCTGATTCTTTCCGCGCTTCTTCCGGGCTGGCAAAGAGTTGCCACATGGGGACTTCAAGGGCTTCGGCTATTTTTTCGAGAGTTTCCATCTTTGGAGACATCTTCCCATTTACGATGTTGTATAATGCAGGAAGGCTTATTCCAGATGGGAACGTCAGGCTAAATCGAATTATGAGTCGTTGACACTTCTGGGAGGAAAATATACGAGTCGGAATGGCGATAAGAGTGGAGTTACCGGAGGTAACTGGAATACAGCTCAGTATACGCAGTTGAAACGACTCTTGCGTGAGGCGCAGAGAGAAATGCATAAGACTCGTAGCGAAGCGGCACGCAATGGGGTGAATATTCCGCAGTCGAAGTGGGAAACCGCTACTGTTTCATATTAAAAATGGCTACAGATGCTCCTAATCGTACGGAAGCTCTTCGTCTGGTAATCGGCGAACGTCGTCGTGAGTTTGCCATGCCGACCGGATGTTGAGGGGAATTTTTTTTCATCTTGGGCGAGATATTATTCCGTCTTTTTTTATGGACCGGAAGGTGAAAATACAATGTGTCAGCATGAATACCTTGTTTTGTACTTTTTATGCAATATGTGTTTAAAATATGTAAAATATGACTGTCGTTTACTTTCTTCTTTCTAGTTCTAAAGTTATGCGAAGAGGTGGTTGTTGCTTGCATTATGACTTGTAAATGCTGTTATTTGTATATTTATTTCTAAGTATTGTGCTTGCATGGTGTAAAAATGTTTATTTAGGTTGATATTTTTTATATAAAATTAGTTTAAAATAAAAATATCTATTTATATTTGTGGAAACAATAAAAATGGTTTGCGATTATGGTACGTATATGGATTAATTGGAAAGACAATTGCAGAAAGGCATTGTCCTCTGTTGTGGCATTTTTGCTGGTTTTGGTAATGTATGGATGTTCTGGTAATCCTTCTGATGAACCCGAGTCAGAAATGCTGGTCTTGAACGCTACTTCACTCCTGATTGAAGCGGATGGAGCAGATGTAACAGAATTTACTGTAACAAAAGGGAATCAGGATGTAACTGCTGCTGCAGAAATCTTGCAGGATGGAAAGGTTTTTTCCGGAACTCGCTTCTATACAGATACTGAAGGTGAATATAAATTCTCAGCTCGCTATAACGGTGAAACTTCTGCTGAAATTGTAGTACGTGCTACCAAATCGGAAAATCTCGTTATGCCTGCCGATCCGGAACCGGAGCGTTATGAAGGATTTGTGAAACGTGTACTGTTATTGCAGGCTACAGGTACCTGGTGCGGATATTGTCCGCTTGTAATGAGTGGAATCAAGACATACGGTGAAACGTATTCAGACGGACTGGCTGTCTTCGCGGCTGCTCATAACGGTGATGGAATGTCTAATGATTTCAGCAATAAGGTCATCAACTGGTTGAGAGTATCTGAATTCCCGACATTAAATGTTAACCTGATACCGGGTACGACTATTTCTTGTGTTTCTGAAGGAAATGTGGGTGAACTTATCAGACAGGCAGTAGAAGAATATACAGCAAAAGAGGCTAAAAGTGCTATTGCGGCTGTGGTACGTGCTGATAAGGCTTCCAATAAGGTAGAGGTTGAAGCTAAGATAAAGATAGCCGAAGGTGGCAGTTACCGTGTGGCTGCCTGGTTGCTTGAAGATGGTATATATGATAATACTCAGAAAAACTATCTAGGTCTGGAAGGTGATTTTTATACACACAATAATGTATTGCGTCAGTCAAGCGCATCGCTTGCTTTCGGTGATAAGCTGGGTGATTCACTTCCGGCAGGTTCCACTGAAGACTATTCATGCAGTTTTACACTGTCATCCGAAAAGATGGATAACTGCCGTGTGGTTATCATGGTTACAGCTCCGGAAGGTGGCGTGTTTGCTGTAGATAATGTAGTGATGTGTCCGCTTAATGATAAGGCTGGATTTGAGTACAAATAATAAGCTGTATGCGATATCTGTTTTTAAAAATACAGCTCTTGTTGTTTGTTCTCTGTGTAATGGCTTCCTGTAGTGACAGCAATGATGAACCGACTGTACAGGAACCGTTTCTGGAAATAACTCCATCGGGGGGAGAGGAAATCTCCTCCGAGGGAGGTAAGCTGACACTTACGGTAAAAAGTAATGTTGACTGGGAAGTGACAAGCGACCAGTATTGGTGCAAGGTGACTGCCGGAGATGCATTGACAGGCAATCAGACACTCAATTTGGAAGTCGAGGAGAACTTGTCGCAAAATTCTCGTCAGGCTACACTCAGTTTTACTTATTCTGCTACGGACGGATCTCATACCAGTGAGGTAACTGTGCTTCAGAAAGGACAGGAGTTTGTTGCAGGAGGAACTTACAAGATTCCCGTGGTGTTTCATGTATTGTATTCCAACCGGAACATGCCTGCACAGTATGTTCGTGAAGGACACTTGCAGACAGTGCTCGATGAGGTGAATAAACTGTATAGCGAGTGCAGTCAGGATCTGAAACTGGAATTTGTCATGGCAACAGTCGATCCGGATGGTAATCTGATGGAAGAACCGGGAGTGGACCGTATACCTTGGGCTTCTATTCCTATTGATTGTGAAAAGTTCATGTCTAGTGCAGATGATAAATATCTCGACCTGATATGGAATCCGGATGAGTATATGAATATTATGTTGTATAAATTCAGTAATAGTGCCATTGCCGGTATTGCACAGTTTCCCTTCCTGCTGGCTCCAGATTATTTGGAAGGTTGTGAAATCTGGACAGGAGGAGCGCTCTCTCAGGAAAACCTGAATCGTCCGCAGTGCATATCAGTGAATAGTGACTATGTATACAACATGGTATCGCTGACACCTGAAACACCTGATGGTGACGATGGATGTGTAGCTATGACCATAGCGCACGAACTGGGACATTATCTGGGATTGCGTCATGTCTTTTCTGAATCTCTTTGGGGATGCCGTGATACTGATTACTGCGATGATACTCCTACCTACGACAGATCTGCTTACGAAAAGCTGGCAGCTGCCTATTGGGGCACTTCCAACTTTAAAGATTATTTGGATGAGCTGATACAGAGAGAGAGTTGCACCGACGGTAGTGTATTCGTATCGGACAATATTATGGATTACTCTATTTCGTACTCCAATAAGTTTACGTCCGATCAGGCTGGACGCATACGTTATATTCTCGAAAAAGGTGTATTCGTTCCCGGTCCTAAAAACAGAACGAATGAAACCAAGTCGAGAAGTATCGGAAAGCTTGATTTACCTATGACTATAATGAAATGAGAAAATGTTTTTAATTAAAAATTGCTTATGAAAAAGTTTATGAAATGGATGCCGATATCTATGATGATATTGGGTAGTATGTTTATGTTCACTGCATGTAGTGACGATAACGAACCTACAACACCGGAAGAACCCGGAACAGAAACTCCCGGAGCAAAGGTCAGCATTCAGTTGGGTTATGAAAGTATTGAGGTAGGAGCTGCCGGAGGTTCTGCTGAAGTTACTTATACGCTGAAAAATGCAGGTACAAACCCGAAAATAAGCGGAACTTCTGATCAGGACTGGATTACAGACATTCAGGCTGCCGGCGGTAAGGTTACCATGTCTGTTGCTGCAAATACTGAAACTGCAGACCGTACAGCTAAAGTAACATTGACTTATTCTGATGATGAGAAAAATGCTGCATCTGCCGAATTGACCGTTACACAGGGAGCTAAGGCAGAAGAAAAGTTCACTATTACAATTCCTGGAGAAAGCGGTTCTACATGGATTCCGTTCGAAATCCAGCCAAAAGACCAGTCAGCTCAATACTTCCTTAACATTCGTCCGGCTGAAGAAATGGAAGGATTTGTCAGTGATGAGGCTTTGTTTAACTCCGATATGAGCACATACCAGCAACTGGCAGATCAGTACGGAATGTCTTTGAATGATGTATTGGTAGCAACAAACGCTCTTGTAAGCGGTCCGATGGAAGATTATCAGTTTACTAAATTGTCACCGTCTACTGAATATTGCATCTATTGCTACGGAGTAGAAAACGGAAAACTGGTTGCTCCTGTATCAAAGGTTAACGCTGCTACAACTGCTGCTGCACCGGTAGATAACCAGATTACTATTACAGTAACTAATAAAATAGCATCTTCTGTAGCATTCACTGTAAAAGTTACTACATTCGATGCTTATGCTTTGGCTATATTCGATGGCAGTGCAAGCGATGTTGAAATTGAATCTGCTCTGATGGGAGAAGATGTAAGTATTTATGCTGGTAATCAGCAATTATCACTCAATACTGCTTTGGAAGTTGGTAAGGAATATGCAATTGCTGCTATCGGACGCGCTGGCAATACAGCAACAACTAAGTTGGTTGTTACTAGATTTACAGCAGAAGAAGGTCAGGTGGTTGAAAACTTGACTCTGGACATGACAGCATTGGCATTTGATGGTGATGAACTCGCTGCACATTTGGGCCTAGATGATTTGAAAGGCAGACCGATTTTGTTCAATAACATCGAAACTAACGGTACTTATACATTTACTTATCCGGTAACAGTTAAAGAATTGGCCGATTTGAGAAAGCAAGTTGAAGAACAAAATCCGGGTGAAGAAATTACTGATGAAACTCTCTATGCTGTAATTTTGAATGCTTTTGCTGATTATAGCTCTCCAGATAGACAGTCATTGTGGCTTGCTTCAGAAGGTAGTTGGGTAGTGCTTAGTATGACAATTGATGAGGCTCAAAAGAATTCTAAAGTTGGATCAGTTGATCTTGAAGTAAATGAAAGTACTTACTCACCAGTTGAAGAAATTGACAAGTATTTGGATTTGAATACTTCGAAAGTTCTGTTTAAGAAAGCTGGTAACCTCGATGTTAAAGCTGCCGCAGCTGCTGTCAAGAAGTACTTGGATAAGAAGTATACATTTAAGACTTCTATCGAATCTCAGTCAATGATTAAATCAATGAAAAAATAATCTTTTGGGATATTACTTGCATGGCTTTGTCCGGAATGTTTCTGGACAAAGTTCATAAGAGGAGATAAGGAAAACGTTCCGTCAGGCTTATAAGGCTTGGCGGAACGTTCTTTTTTATGTACTCATAGGTATACAGGTCGTGAGAAAAGACCTGTAATAGTTTCTTCACACGAATCACACGGTTTCTTTACATCGCGTTTATGTGGGTGTAATACCCGGCTTTTACTTTTGTTGCGTCAATTTAGAAACACTTAACTAAAGAATATGATGACAACAAAATTTAAACGGTTCTTATTGTTTTTTATGGTCTTGCTGCTTTCGGCAGGACAAGTGATGGCTCAGGACAACCGGGCTGTCATTTCGGGTATTGTAACCGATGAAACCGGAATGGGGGTTATCGGAGCTGCTATTCAGGTAAAGAATGAATCAACCGGATTTAATACCGGTTCTATTACAAATGAGAATGGTGAATATACCATCAAGCAGTTACCGCTGGGTGGACCATACAGTATAACGGTAACTTACGTAGGCTATGGCGATCAGAAGAAAACTGGATATACACTGAATCAGGGAGATTTGCTCCGACTGGATTTTCAGTTGAAAGAAGAGAGTGTAGTGATGGAGGCGGTAGAAGTAGTTGCAAATTCATTGAAGAATACTATTGCCACTACCGGAGCTGCTACTTCCGTTACGGAACGCGACCTGGCAAAGCTTCCTGTAAACGGACGTAACTTTACTTCGCTGGTAGATCTTTCTCCACTTAGTACCGGCTCCAGCCTGTCAGGACAGCTTGCATCGTCTACCAACTATACCATCGACGGTATGACGGCAAAGAATCCGACTTCGGGAGGTAGTACGACAAGCCGAAACGGTGTGCCGTATGCTATTTCTATGGAGGCTATCCGTGAGTTTAAGGTGGTAACCAATCAGTACGATGTGACCAACGGACGTGCCGGAGGTGGTACGGTGAGTACAGTTACCAAGTCGGGTACCAATACGCTGACCGGTAGCGCGTTTACTTTTGCCCGTGCCAACTGGTTGTCCAGTCCGTATGATATCCGCGGAAACAAGCGCGACAATGACTTCTCTACTTATCAGTTTGGTGCTTCACTGGGAGGCGCGCTGGTAAAAGACCGTGCTCACTTCTTCATTGCATGGGATCATCAGGCAGACTCTCGTCCGCTGTATATTGCCGATATCCAGAGTGCTGCCGATGAAAAACGTTATAGTCTGACCACAGACGTACGCGACCGTTTCTTACAAATTGCACGCGATAAATATGGAGTATCATCCAATCCTCAGTTTGGTGCTTTCGATAAGAAGCAAAGCACTGATGCCGTATTTGCCCGTTTAGACTGGCAGATCAATGCTACCAATCTTTTGACGTTTACAGATAACTTTGTAAACGATATGAATAATCTGGGATTGGGGGACAATACCTCTATCTGTCTGTACGAAACTTATGGTAATGTACATTCGCTGAACAACAGTGCCATGGCTACCTTGCGTTCGGTAGCAGGTCCGAAAGGAACCAATGAACTGAAGTTGCAGCACCTTTATACGCTGGAAGAATCTATGCCTGGCGATGAGTTGCCTTCTTCCAATATTCCCCGAGCTGTTGTCAGCAATGTAGAATCTCAGATTGACGGTAAGACGGCTACTACCAGCATTCAGTTGGGAGGACAGCGTTATTGCCCTGAAAACTTCTACAATCATGTGCTTCAGCTTGTCGATAATTTCTACTACAATACAAACAAAATCAATTATACGTTTGGAGTAGACATGATGTATACACACATGAACTCACGCTATGGTAGTGAAACGAACGGACGTTTCTACTTCAACGGACTGGACGCTTTCGACAATCTGGAACCGTACCGTTATGTTCGTGAACTGTATCTTACTCCCGACGACCGTGTGAAACAAAACATTCTGAATGCCGGTGCTTATGCACAGTTGCAGACTAAGCTTTTCCCGGGATTTGAACTGATTGCCGGCTTGCGTCTGGATAATGCTACTTATTTCAACAAGGGTACGTTCAATCAGACTGTATACGATGAATTGGGATTGAGAACAGACAATGGCTTGTCTACTTTCCAGGTTCAGCCGCGTTTGCAGTTTACCTGGGATATCAATGACAAACATAAAGATATCATCCGTGCCGGTGCTGGTATCTTTGCTTCCGATATCAACAACTATGCCATGATCAACAACATGGTGTTCGACGGTACACGTACTGCTTCGCTGGATATTACACTTGACAAAACAGCTTCCAACTATCAGGAAATGCTGAACCTCATCCGTCCGGATTTCCCTTCGTACCGCAAGGATCCGTCTACAGCACCGGGAGCCGGACTTTTCAATAACCCGAATGTGGAAAAACTTTCTACCATTAACATGAATGGCGCTGACTGTAAGGTGCCGGTTATCTATAAGGCTAACCTCTCGTATACACATTTCTTCAGCGACCGCCTGAAAATGAGTGTAGCCGGATATATGACACTGGGACGCAACAACTATATGTATGTAGACCGTAACATGGTGGATGAACCATACTTCCGTATCGCTTCCGAAGGAAACCGTGGAGTGTATGTCCTTGCAAATACTATCGACGATAAGGGGGTAGCCGACTGGAAAGAGAGCAGAAAGAGCGACAAGGTAGGACGTGTGCTCGAAATGGTAAGTGAAGGTAAGGTTAATCAGTTTGCTTTCGTTATCGATGGTACATGGCGTTATTTCAAGGATGGAGAACTTTCATTCAGCTATACATGGAACGATACAAAAGACAATACTTCTTACAACGGTAACGTGGCAAACTCGGCTACACTTTCTCAGATGGTTGTAGACGATCCGCGTGATTTGAGCCAGATGAGCTATTCAAGCAATCAGTTCCGTCATAAAGTGGTAGTATATGGTACAGCTCCTACTTTCTGGGGAATCAGTGTGGGGGCACGCTTCTCAGGTATCGGCGGTACACGCTATTCACTCATCGTAGGTGGAAATGTGAACGGTGACTTTGTCGATTCAAATGATTTGGCTTATATTTACAATCCGAACGATCCGAATACTCCGCAGTATCTGAAAGACGGTATTAACAATATTCTTTCTAATCCGGATGTAGAGGAAAGTACAAAAGATTATATTCGCAAGAGTTTCGGAAAGGTAGCCGAACGTAACGGTGGAGTAAACGGATTCTACGGTACACTCGACTTGCGTCTGGCTAAGAAATTCCAGTTCTACAAGAAACACAGTCTGGAACTCTCGGTCGATATATTCAACGTACTGAATATGCTGAACAAGGACTGGGGGGCAGGACATAACTTGGGAGCTCAGAAGATTTATACCATCAAGAGCTTCGATAAGGAGAAAAAAGAGTATGTATACAATGTCAATGCAAATACCGGTGTGTCTAGTCTGAACGGTACTCCTTATCAGGTTCAGATCGGGTTGAGATATGCGTTCTGATAAACAAACTGAAAATAAATAACGATGATTATGAAAACAAGAAATTTACTGATGGCTTGTGCCTGTGCACTCTTTACACTGGCAGGTCAGGCTCAGACACAGGTGATCGCTCACCGCGGATTCTGGAAAGCAGAAGGTTCGGCACAGAATTCTATTGCAGGATTGAAAAAAGCTGCCGAAGCTAAAGTGTATGGTTCTGAATTTGACGTACAGCTCACAGCCGACGGAGTGGTGGTAGTAAACCACGATGATGCGATAGACGGACTGGTTATCGGTGAAACGGCTTACGATAAGCTGAAGGACCTGAAACTGAAGAACGGTGAGAAACTTCCTACGCTTGCCGATTATCTGGAAGCCGGAAAGAAATTGCCGGATGTACAGCTGATTCTGGAAATCAAGCCTCATAAAACAAAGGCACAGGAAGACCAGATTGCAGAAACTACTGTAAAAATGGTAAAGGAATACGGATTGGAAAAGCAGGTGGAATATATCTCATTCAGCATGAATATCTGTGAGCAGCTTGCTCGTCTTACTCCCAAATCGGAAATCGCTTACCTGAAGAGTGACATCGCTCCCAAGGACGTAAAGGCAAAGGGTGCTAATGGCATAGACTATCATTATAAAGCATTCGAAAAACATCCGGAATGGGTGAAAGAGGCTCACGAACTGGGCATGAAGGTTAATGTCTGGACTGTGAACAATGAGAAAGACATGAAAAAGATGATAGACCTGAATGTAGATTATATCACGACCGACCAGCCTTTGGAAGCTGCTGCTCTGGTGGCAGGAAAGTAATGGCGGAAGCATGGATTGCTCCGATTGTAACCGATTCTAAATAATATTATCACACACAGGAAATAGGGATGTAACATGACATCCCTATTTTTGTATCGTCAAACTAAAAGCAGAAAAACAATGAAAACAACATTTGTGAAAAGCATTATTTTAGGATTGTTTGCTATGGCTTCCGTTGCAACCGTACAGGCTGAAGAGGCCGGTAAAGAGGCTGTCGGTAAAGAAAGCAGTGCTACGGTTAAGGTGCTGGTAGTAGGACTCGACAATGTCAGCTCGAACTACTTTCCTGAAAGCATGATTACTGAAGAAACGGGTATTCCGGAAGACAGTATCGGCGATACTTACAACCGGATTATTACGGACAATATCATCCATGCAAACAAGAATAAGGAATTTGCATTTATCTCTTCAGAGAAATTTGCTGATGCAGAGAAGTTGTTGGGTGACATACAGGTGAGTGGAGAAAATGAAGAGAGTTATGCTAATGTGAGCCAGATAGACAGCCAGAATTACAAGCAGCTGCTGGACGAAGCGCATGCCGATTATGTATTGTTCCTGAACCAGCATTATTTGAAGTGGCAGGAAAAGCCTTTGCGCACATTGTTCCACTTTGTGAGCTACTCGCTTTACGACAAAAACCAGAAAGAAGTGACGAAAGGTAACAATTACTTTACTTGCATGAATCTGGAAAAAGCTGACAAACTGAGCAAGGCTAGCCGCAAAAGTTCATCGAAAATTGCATCAACTATCATAAAAAGCATCGATAAATAGTAGGCACGATATCGAGTTTCCGAAATATACACAACAAAAATGCCGCAGGTCGTACGTGGAGTATCGCCTGCGGCTCTCTTTTTATATAGACGTATATCGTTTCGGGTTGTATTACAGCGTAAGTGGAATACCCCGGTAGAAATCGAGTATCTTGGTGCGGAACAGGTAGTCGTATTTGGCCTGAAGACGGTCGGAAACGGCTTTCATCCAGGCCGTACGCGATTCGTTGTACTCCGTAGCGTTTGCCTTGCCGTTGGTGTACTTCTCTTTCATCAGCAGGAAGGAAGCCTGTGCCGCTTCGTCGGCTGTAAGGCTGCTGTGATACTGGGTTTCGGCGTTTACGGCATTGTAGTACGCCTGCTGTATTTCTTTGTAGAGGTTCTTTTTGCTTTCCTCCAGTTGCCAGTAGTATGTATGTTGCTGGATACGGGCGCTGCGTACGCGGTTACGGGTTTCAAAACGGTTGAAGATTGGAACGCTGAGCGAGAAACCGATATACTGGCTGAAGTTGTCGCGCAACTGTGAACCGAAATTACCGTTCTCCATGCCCGATACATTATAGAAATTGGTACTGATACCTGCTCCGAAGCTGAGTTGCGGATAATAGGCTCCCTTAGCCATGCGGATGCTCTTTTCTGCTCCCTCCAGCCGGTACTGTGCTGCCTTGACGGAAGGTTTGGTCAGAACCGCTTCGGCATATACCTCGGCCGGTGATGTCTGTATCTTGAGGCCGGCAATGGAGTCGGTAGCCGGTGATACGATAGCGAAATTATCGGGAGAGGGAAGCTCCAGCAGTTGGCTCAGGTCGAGCAGCGAAAGACGCCGGTTGTTTTCCGCCTGTACGGCTGATAGTTCGTCTTGTGCCACACGAGCCTTGGCTTCATACCACTCGGCCTGCGAAGCCTTTCCGTTTTTGTAGAAAGCTGTTTTCTGCTCCAGCATTTCCTTGCTCAGCGCAAGCTGTTCGTTGGCTACTTTCACCAGTTCTTCATTGAAAAGCACTTGCAGGTAGGCCGAAGCTACCTGTATGCTGATATCTTCTTTGGCTTTGTTCAGGTCTTCCATAGCCGCTTGCAGATTCAGTTTCGAGAGTGCTACGTTGTTTATTTTCTGAAGTCCGCTGAACAGTGGAATGCTGGTGCTCAGGTTCAGTCCCGTATTTTGGGTGTTGAGGCTCTGATAGGTATTGTCTGCCTGAAGACTCCGGCCGAAATTGAATGAGTGCGATGCGCTTCCGTTCAAGTCGGGCAGGAAGCTGTTTTTGGCTGTGCTCAACTCTACTTTACTCTGCTCGCGCTGGGCTTCCTGTAGCTTGATGGTCAGATTGTTTGCAATGGCATGGTCGATACATTGCTTCAAGTCCCATTTCTGCTGGGCATAAGCCGGCATTGTGACAACGGAAGCTATGATAAATAATTGTTTCAGTTTCATGATTGCATAAAGATTAGTCTTCGTGTTTCAGTCCGCGGACAAGTTCGCCGGCGCTGACACCTTGTTTGATTTCCATTTTGATTCCGTCGCTGATACCGGTCTTGACAGCACGGCGTACGAACTTCTGTAGCGGAACACTGTCGGTCAGTACGTAGACAAAGGCAGAATCTCCCGAAAATTCCAGTGTGCTTTCCGGTACAGCCAGCACATTATCTGCACGCTGAAGCTCCATTTCGGCATTGGCACTGTAGCCCGAACGGATGGTAACACTGTCGGGAACGGTAATGGCTGCCTTGATTTCAAACTGGTTGGCTCCGTTGTTTTCTACGCTCTTGGGCGAGATATATTCCAGTATGGCATCGAATTTCATGTTCTGCAAGGCTCCCAGAGTGATTTTTACGGGGATTCCCTCACGGATATGTCCTACTTCCGTTTCGTCTACGTTGCCGCGGAAAATCAGGTCGCTCATATCGGCTACGGTAGCGATGGTCGTACCGTCATTGAATGTGTTACTCATGATAACCGAGTTTCCTACCTTGACAGGTACGTCCAGTATCAGACCGTCGATGGTAGAACGGATAAGAGTGCTGCTGAACGAAGCACTGTTTTTGGTGATACCTTCTTTAACAATCTCCAGATTATCTTTGGCTGCCTGAATCTCTTCACGTGCCTGACGGGCAGCCAGCAGTGTCTTTTCGTATTCCTCGTTGCTTACCAGCTTATCGTTGTAAAGCTTTTCCATACGTGTCAGGTCGGTTTCTGCCTGACGTCCGTTCATTTCTGCCAGGCGGACACGGCTTTCGGCAGAGTTCAGTTGTCCCAGTTCGGGGATAACCTTTACTTTGGCTATGACTTCACCTTTCTTTACTTTCTCGCCCGCTTCTTTGTATACTTCGGCAATGATACCCGAAATCTGCGGCTTGATCTGTACCTCGTCGCGCGGTTCAATCTTTCCCGTTGCTACGGTAGTCTGTACCAGATTGGTGGTTTCTACTTTCTGAATGTCGTACTTCGTGTCTTTAGGCTGTGACTTCTGATACAGGAAAACGAATGTTCCTATAAATATCAGTGCGATGAGCACCAATATGCCTATTTTGATATACTTCTTCATATAAATTGGTTTATGTTTTTATTTCTTCATTACTAACAGCAGGTAAGCGTTTATTCGTCGCGTATCGCCTCTATCGGTTTGATAGCCATGGCACGGTAAGCAGGTATCAGTCCTGCAAGCAGTCCCAGAACAACGAGCAGGATGCAAGCTCCGACAGCCTGCCAGAAACTGATAAGGAAATGTGCCGGAAGTCCCGGTTCTGAAGTGGCCGTTTCTACGATGTTGAGCAGGAAGACGGCAAACGATATGCCCGCCATACCGGCCAGCGTAGTAAGTACCATACTTTCCAGCAGAATCTGTTGCAGAATGTCGTCGGGACGTGCACCGATGGCGCGGCGGATACCGATTTCAGTTGTCCGTTCCTTGACGGTTATCATCATGATATTGCTGACTCCGATGGCTCCGGCGAGCAGTGTACCCAGTCCTACGAGCCATCCCAGCATCCGGATGCCCGTAAACAGGTTGTCCATCATGCTGAACATTGCTTCTGCATTTACACGGATGACAGCCTGTTCGTCGTCGGGATGAATGGCGTGTGCCAGCTTGATGGTACGTTCCACATCCTTTTCCACCTGACTGATGGAATATCCTTTCTTGGCTGTATATCCCAGCATGTCGATTTGCTTGCCACGGTTATAGTTCTGCTGCATGGTGGTGAACGGGATAACCACCGAGGTTTCCGACTGTCCGTTGACCGACATGTTGCCTGTAGCCTCGTTTACGCCTACTACACGGTAATAGATGCCATTTATCTCAATGAATTGTCCGCACGGATTGTCTTTCTTGGGAAAGAGCGTTTCGTAGATACGCTTCCCGATGACGCACACCTTCCGGCGGTCGCGTATGTCGGTTTCGTTCAGCGAACGTCCCATACGGATAATCGGTTCTTCTATCTTGTCGTATTCCGGATAAAGTCCTTTCAGGGTTCCCGACAGCGTGTATTCCTCGCGTACGATATTTACTCCCCATTGTGCGATGGTGGCAGTCACCACATCGATGCCTGGCACAGAGTTGCGTATGCGTTCCACATCCTGATTTTCCATGTTCCACCACCTTCCCTGCTGAAAACCCTTGTAGGCTTTCGAGGTCTTGTTTGTCGCCATAAAGCCGGAATTGGTGGCGAACCCCTGAAACTGGCGTGAAAGCATGTCCTGCATACCCTGAGCTCCGCCCATGAGGGCAACCAGCATGAATATTCCCCAAAAGATACCGAAGGCAGTAAGCACGCTTCGTGTCTTGTTACGTGTAATGGTAAGGAGGATTTCCTCCCAGGTGTCAAAATCTACTCTTCTCATGTCAGTCTGCTCTTAATGCTTCAATAGGACGGATACGGGCTGCCTTACGTGCCGGAAAGAGTCCGGCAAGCGTACCGGCGATTATCAGTGTGAGTGTGGCCTGAACAGCTATGCTGAGGTCTACTGTCGGGTTTTCGAAAACCGTTACGCTGAACACACCCGCATCGACGGTCTGTCTGCCTGCTATCTGATTCATATATTCTGTGACGGCAATACCTGCCACCATGCCGATATAGCCGAAAAAAGTAGTGATGGCCACACTCTCCGAGATAATGAGCCACAGGATAGACATCGGTTTGGCTCCCAGAGCTTTCCGGATGCCGAACTCGTGGGTACGTTCGCGTACGGTGATAAGCATGATATTGCTTACCCCCACGATGCCGCTCAGCAGGGTGAATATACCGATTACCCAGATAGCTATGTGCAGCATACGGGCTGCCGATTCTTGCTGGAGATATTGAGTGAAGCGGTTCCACATCCAGATGGCACTCTGGTCGGTAGGATCGAAGTTTTTGTGGAGCCCCATGGCACGGCGGTAGCTCTGCTCGAATTTCTCATTGGTGACTTCGTCTGTCAGCCCTTGCGTAGTGAATGTCAGGTTGTCTATACTGTCGCCCTTGCCGTATACAAGCTGAAGTGTCGTGAAGGGAACAAGTGCCGAGGGCGAGAAACTGTTCTGGTCGGTGTAGATGCCTATTACCTGATAGGCCACTCCTTGTACATCGATATACTTTCCTATCGCCTGGGTACGTGGAAACAGCATCTTGACAGTCTTTTCGTGCAGTACGATCATCTTCCGGCGTTCCTTCATGTCGCGGTCGTTGATGAAACGTCCCTGTTTCAGTTTTACAGCTTCCAGTTCCGTATAGTTGGGAAAGACGCCCTCCAGCGAAATGGAAACGTGTTCCTTGCCGAAGGTGAGGATGGCGTCGCTCTTGCTGATGCTGGCTCCGGTGGTGATGACTTTATCGGGAAAAGCCTCTGCGGTAAGCTGAAGATCGCTTTCATTCAGCGAGAGTCTTCGGCCTTCTTTCAGTCCGTTGAACGGTTTCGATGTATATCCCGGATAAATTTTGATAGAGTTCATTTTCATGTTCTGCGATTGTCCCTCGAAAGCATGGATAAGTCCGTTTCCTGCCCCCAGCAATACAATCAGCATGAAAATTCCCCATGCTACGGAAAATCCCGTCAGTATGGTGCGCAGCTTGTTGCGCATGATGGTTCCGTATATTTCCTGTATCAAGTCGGTCATGGCTGGTTCTGTGTGCGTTTATTTCATAAATCCGTTCTTGCCGAAAGGAGATGCATTGTGGTCGATGTTGTCTTCTATCCGCTCTATCACTCCGTCTTTGATGTGGATGATTTTGTTGGTCTGGTTGGCTACTCCGCTTTCGTGCGTCACAACCACGATGGTCAGTCCTTCTTTGTCGTGCAGCTCCTTCAGGATGTTCATTACCTCTACCGACGTCTTGCTGTCGAGTGCACCCGTAGGTTCGTCGGCAAGGATAATCTGAGGTTTCGATATCAGTGCCCGGGCTATGGCCACACGCTGCTTCTGTCCGCCCGAAAGCTCGTTGGGCAGGTGGTGTGCCCATTCCTTCAGTCCCAGCTTGTCGAGATACTCCATAGCCAGTTCGTTTCTTTTCTTTCTGCCCACTCCCTGATAAAACAGCGGCAGTGCCACATTTTCCATGGCATTCTTAAACGAAATCAGGTTGAACGACTGAAAGATGAATCCGATCATGCGGTTCCGGTATTCCGCCGCACGGGTTTCGTTCAGATTTTTTATTAACACATCGTTCAGGTAATACTCGCCCGAATCGTAGTTGTCGAGAATTCCTAATATATTTAGTAAGGTAGACTTTCCCGATCCGGAGGCCCCCATAATAGAAACGAATTCACCTTTCTCGATGCGGAGATCTATGCCTTTCAGCACGTGTAGCGGTGCTCCGTTGTGATATGTCTTGTTGATGCCTTGTAAGCGTATCATGATTAAGATTGATTTGTGTCAGGTTACGTGTCGTTAGACGCGGCTAAGATATAAAAAGTTACACAAGGGTTGAATAAACTTATAAAAAAATTTGTTCGGTTTTCTCCGATTGCGTACATTTGCCACATATAACTAACCTTTAACAATTTAATGTCATGACAATAAATATGGAAAAACCCTACGTAGTGGGAATGGACATCGGTGGTACTAATACTGTTTTCGGAGTAGTAGATTCTCGTGGTAATGTATTGGCTTCCGATTCTGTAAAAACACAGCAGTACGCTGAAGTAAGCGAATATGTAGACGCTGTATGCAAGAAGCTTCTTCCGTTGCTCCAGCAGTTTGGCGGTGCAGAAAAGATTAAAGGTATGGGAGTAGGTGCTCCTAACGGTAACTATTATAGTGGAACAATCGAATTTGCTCCGAACTTGCCATGGAAGGGAGTTATTCCTTTGGCTGCTATGTTCGAAGAACGTCTGGGTATTCCTACAGCACTTACAAACGATGCAAATGCGGCGGCTATCGGTGAAATGACATACGGTGCAGCACGCGGTCTGAAAGATTTCATCATGATTACATTGGGTACTGGTGTAGGTAGCGGTATCGTTATCAACGGTCAGCTGGTTTACGGTCACGATGGTTTTGCTGGTGAACTTGGCCATGTTGTTGTTGATCCGGCAGGACGTCAGTGCGGATGCGGACGTAAAGGATGTCTGGAAACTTACTGCTCGGCTACAGGTGTGGCACGTACAGCTCGCGAATTCCTTGTTGCACGTTCTGAACCAAGCTTGTTGAGAAACATCTCGTCAGAAGAAATCCAGTCGAAAGATGTTTACGATGCAGCTGTAAAAGGCGATAAGCTGGCTTTGGAAATTTTCGAATTTACCGGTAAGGTTTTGGGTACTGCATTGGCTAACTTCGTTGCATTCTCTAGCCCTGAAGCAATCATTCTCTTCGGTGGTCTGGCTAAGTCGGGTGACTATATCATGAAGCCTATCCAGAAAGCATTGGAAGAAAATGTATTGAATATCTATAAAGGAAAAACAAAATTGCTTCTTTCTCAGTTGAAAGATGCTGATGCTGCCGTACTCGGAGCTAGTGCTTTGGGATGGGAAGTAAGAGAATCATAAGATAGAATATTTTGTATTTTAGCATATTTGGGGTCCGGAAGTCGTGAGATTTCCGGGCTTTTTTATGCTGATATATATAAAAAAACTTGCCCATGTTTTGTGATAAACGTGGGCAAGTTTTTTATTTTTTTGTACGTTTTTACTTGTCGATTCTGAACCAGTCAACATCTACCCAGCCGCCGTCGTTGGTCTTGATGGCAGGACGTGTGCAGAATGTACCTACTTTGGCACCTATCCATTTGCCTTCTTTCACCTGGAATTCTTTTCCGAACTTGTGGAATTTCTTTCCGTTGGTGCTGTAGCTCAACTGACATTTTACCACCAGGTCGTGTCCGCCTTCGCTCTTGCCGACCTTTTCACCCGTAGTAGTGATTTCGGCACGCAGGTAAATTTCATTACCTTTCAGCGGAAGGGTTTCGTTTACGGTTTCCTGGCCGCCACGATCGGCTTTCTTGCATTCTACCTGAGAGAGGACCAGTCCGTTTTCGGTATTTTCGAGCACGATACCTGCATAGTTCATACCCATAACTACCAGTCCTGTACGTTCGCCTTTGTACTTGGCGATAGGAGAGAACTTCATCTTCATGGTAGCGCTGAAGCTTGGAGCTGGGATTTTTTGCAGCAGCATGTTGGGCACATCCCACAGGCTCTTGTAGTTTTCGGGAACCGGATAAGAATAGAGGCGCAATACTCCATGTTCCTGATCGGCAAAGTACCATTTGTCGTTGATATTGGCATTCCATTGCCATTGCAGGCCCAGTTCGTTTGTATTGAACTCATCGCTTTCCTGCGGGGTACAGATAGGATATGTCTTTCCTACGTTCGGTTTTTTGTAAGTCAGTACAGGTTCGCCACAACCGTCGCCATCCTTGTCTTCACCGATTACAGGCCAGTCGTTTACCCATTTTACCGGTTGCAGGTGAACCAGACGTCCGGCTGCACCCACATCCTGGAAGTGCAGGAACCAGTCTTCTCCGCTTGGGGTATCTACCCAGCCTCCCTGATGAGGTCCGTTGACAGGGCTGTTGCCTTGTGCCAGCACGGTTTTCCATTCATACGGTCCGTATACGTTTTTCGAACGCAGTACAACCTGCCAGCCTGTAGGAACACCACCAGCCGGATGGAAGATATAATAATATCCGTTGCGCTTGTAGAACTTCGGTCCTTCGCAAGTTTTATGTGCCTCATGACCGTCGAAAACGATACGTGACGGACTGATGGTACGGGTAGCATCAGCACTCAGTTCGCATACGGCGATCACACTCTTCAGTCCGGCACGGCTTCCGGCATATGCGTGTGCCAGATATACCCGTCCGTTTTCGTCCCATAGCGGAGTAGTATCAATGATACCTTTGGCAGCCTTTACCAGTACCGGTTCGCACCACGGACCTTTTACATCTTTAGCCTTTGTCATGAAGATACCCTGATCAGGATCTCCCCAGAATATATAGAATTCACCGTTGTGATGACGGATACACGGAGCCCATACACGGTTGCCATGCTGAGGCGTCACATCTGTATGAGGTGGAAGTGAAGCCGGAACGGCTGCGCTCACGATACTCCAGTTTACCAGATCTTTGGAGTGGAGAATCTGCAAAGCCGGCAGACATCCGAAGCTGGATGAGGTCATGTAGAAGTCATCGCCTACACGGCAAACATCGGGATCGGAGTAATCGGCATATAGTACCGGATTCTTGTATGTTCCGTCACCCTGGTCGGCAACCCATACCTTCGATACATAGTTTTGTGCCTGTACCGAGGGTACGAGGCAGCTTCCCAGTAAGATTGAGAATACGATTGATTTCATGGATTATGGTTATTTAGTTAATAAATTATTTTGTTCGCATTTGTGTGTTATTCACATCGTCTGACTTTTATAAAATACGTCCGGAGTGCCTGAAACATCCATTCGCTTTGTCTTTTTTAACTTCTGTGTTCCGATGTGGTGTTTATGTTGTGACTATTTCTTGACGACTGTAATTTTGACCGGCTGTTCCAACGCCTTTTTCCATTCCTGTACGTAGGCAAACCATTTTTCCTTGTCGGGATAACCGAAGGTTTCCTTGCACGAGGTGAATGATGTATAGTAGCGGAACGAACTTTTTCCGGGAGCGCTGATGGTATAAAGAAAGTTTTCCTTGTCGGATGTTTCTTTTACCACATACTTCTTGGGAATATAAGTAGCCAGTCCTACGGTTTCTTTTTTATATTTCACTGTATCGTTTACCGGCCAGTCTGTACCCCAGCTTGCAACCAGTCCGTTATGGTCGGAAAACATGTCGGCGTGTCCTGTAATGTTCTGCACACCGGTACAGAATACTTCCTTATCCAGCGGAGCATCGAACAGCACATCTACCTGTGCATCGCGGTGTCCGGCATACAGTGTATAGCGGTTTATCATGTTCACTTCCTTGTTCTGATACTGCCAGCCCTTTACCTCTGCATCGACAATGGTACGTACCGGTCCTGAAGCCAGGATACGCTGTCCGCGTACGGCAACCGGTTTGATAAGTGTAGACTGTGTACCGTCCCATCCTCTCAGGGTTCCGGCTCCGCAGCTGCTGTTTACCTTGATGACATCATCGCCGAAGCCGCGCTTCAACTGTTCGCCGGTAGGGTAGAACTGACTTTCTTCCAGCTCCAGACCTTTGTGGAATTTTCCGTACAGGTCGGTAGTCTGTTTCTCATTGAAATAAATGCGGTATGCTACCAGCTCACTTTCGAAAGCCGCTCCGTGGTGATGCTGTACGTTGTAAGTGTCCGAAGCACCGTCGGCATAGATGGCATATCCTTTGGCATATTTGTTTTTCTTGGAAGTGCGGAACAACATTTCGGCATACACACGTGCCGGATATGTTTTGTCGCTTTTAAGACTGGATAGTGTGACGTTGAGTGTCTTCTTACCCGAAGCCGGCAGGTTGATGACAAAAGCCAGTTCGTCGGCACGGGTGTCACCGTTCATATCGTCGAGCTGTGAGGGAATTTCGTTTGTCCCGTCGAAAACAGTAGCCGACTTGACAGTAAATCCTGCTCCAAGGGAACTGAGATCAATAACGACAGGCTCGTCCACCTTTTCAGCGTTCCACGGATTTTCAACGATGACTTCTATTTTCTTTTCCTGACCTTGTGCCGATGCACTCAGTTCTCCTGCCAGCAGTGCCAGACAGATTGCAGAGAATGTTTTCATAATATATTCAGCATTTTATCGGTATCCGATAAGTTCCGGATATCAAAGAACTTGTCGGAGTAGTATATGATTTTATAGTCGGAAGTTCCGAAAAGGAAGAAAGGATCTGTAAACATGAGAACTAAGCTTGCGTGACTTGAACCGGATGTTTACAGACCCTTCGTCGTTCTTATTTCTGATAACGGAAGGATTCGGGTTAGAATTTATACGATTCTGCCTGGTTTCCTACCTTTTTATATTGTTTGTCGCCTACAGTAACGTTTGTTACATTCTGCATTTTCAGGTTGTTTCCACCTTTAGTAGTAATGACTTTCACGTTTTTCAGTGTAGCACCATCTGCACGGTTCAGTATTACGCCGTCTTTAGCATCCGACATGGTTACGTTTTCGATGTGGATATTTTTGATAGGCATTTCCGGCAAACCGTTGAACAAGATAGCACGTCCTACGTTCTTTGCGGTAACGTTCTTGATGAAAATGTCGCGGAAAGCAGGAGTTTCTTCTGTTACGGCAGGAATCTTCTGTTCTGTCGGGTTGTTGTAACCGTCGCCTTCACCCGGAGCCTTTCCGCCATAGAACAAGTCGAAAATCAATCCTTCGTTCGGGATGTTGATCATGTTGATGTTGTTGATATGGATATTTTCTACTACACCACCACGTCCGCGGGTACTCTTGAAACGCAAGCCGACATCAGTTCCCAGGAATGTACAGTTGTCTACGTAGATGTTCTTTACACCACCTGACATTTCGCTACCTACAACGAAACCTCCATGTCCGTGCAGAACTACGTTGTTGCGGATGATGACATTCTGGCAAGGTTCACCACGACGGCGTCCGTCTTCGTCCTTACCCGACTTGATACAGATACCATCGTCGCCGGCATCGAAGCTGCTGTTCTGAATCAGTGCACGGTTGCAAGACTCCAGGTCGAGTGCATCACCATTCTGTGAGTACCAGGGGTTAGATACGCTGATATTGTTGATGGTAATGTCTTCGCAAGAAAGCGGATGCAGACACCAGCTTGGAGAGTTCTTGAAGGTTACGCCTTCCAGCAACACCTTTTTACACTTGATAAAGCTCAGCAGAACCGGACGCAGCCAGTCGCGTATGCTGTTCCATTCTTCATCGGTATTGATTCCTTCGGGCACATTGAAGTTCTTGCATGCCATAGCTCCTTTGATAGAGCCTTCGCTCGGATACCAGATACGTCCTGATTCATCGAGTACACCACCCGAAGCCACCAGCTTTTTCCATTGGTTGGCAGTCATTTTGTCTTTCTTTACCGGACGCCATGTATCACCGTTTCCGTCCATCACACCTTTTCCGGTGATGGCAACGTTTTCAGCGTTGAGAGCTGATATCGGTGACTGGCAGCGGCGTGTTTCCAGTCCTTCGAATGAAGTTTTGACGATAGGATACTGTGTGTGGTCGGCTGTAAACAGAACCAGTGCGTTTTCTTCCAGATATAAATTGATGTTGCTTTGCAGTACGATAGGACCGGTAAGCCACAGTCCCGCAGGTACGATAACCTTACCGCCACCCTTTTCGGCTACGGCCTTGATAGCTTTGTCGAAAGCTTCTGTATTGAGCGTAATACCGTCGGCTACAGCACCGAATTCAGTAATAGAACGCGAATAATCGGGAAATACCGGCAGCTGAACCTTATTCATCTGAAATGGCAGTTCACTGTAGATGTTATCGGCTTCTGTTGCATTTTTTGCCGTTACACTGTTTGTGTAGCCCAGTGCAAAAGCTGCGATGCATACTGATAAAGCCCATTGTCTTAAGTTGCTAAATGTAATCATGAGCGCTAATATTTATGTTTATCTTGTTGTTCTTTTACTCTATTTAAATAAAGGTGAGGTTTTCTTGAATGTACTTATTATCCTTAGCGCCTGGCAACGTTCTTTCACAGAAGGTTGACAGGCAGGATAATAAAGACTTTTTTTTAACCTAATTTCTAACCTTAATAAATATTATGAAAAACCTCTTGTTGATGTTTACAAAATTAGCAGGTTCGCATGAAAACGATGTGAACATTTTGATTCAATAGGTGAAAAAAATGTGCAATCTTGTGTTTTTATATATGAAAAATTGACAAAAGATGCATTCTTTGGTATGCAGGGGGGAATATTGTTCATTTTTCATAGATTCATGCCTGAAAATGTCAGGATTAACAGAATTGTTTGTATCTTTGCCCCAAATTTATAATAAAAAAAGTATGAGTTATAATTTACTGAAAGGAAAAAGAGGTATTGTTTTTGGTGCTCTGAATGAACAGTCTATTGCATGGAAAGTTGCAGAAAAAGCTGTTGAAGAAGGAGCAGTGATCACTTTGTCCAATACTCCTGTTGCTGTCCGTATGGGAGAAGTTTCTGCATTGGCAGAAAAGCTGAATTGCGAAGTGATTCCGGCAGACGCTACAAGCGTAGAAGATTTGGAAAACGTTTTCAAGCGTTCAATGGAGGTATTGGGAGGTAAAATCGACTTTGTACTGCACTCTATAGGTATGTCACCTAACGTACGTAAGAAACGTACTTACGATGACCTTGACTATGATATGTTGAACAAAACGCTGGATATTTCAGCCGTTTCATTCCATAAGATGATTCAGTCGGCTAAAAAACTGAATGCTATCAACGAATACGGTTCTATCGTTGCACTGAGCTATGTAGCTGCACAGCGTACATTCTACGGTTACAATGATATGGCAGATGCGAAAGCTTTGCTTGAATCTATCGCACGTAGCTTCGGTTACATTTACGGACGCGAACATCACGTACGTATCAATACCATTTCACAGTCGCCTACCATGACTACTGCCGGATCGGGAGTAAAAGGTATGGATAAACTGTTCGACTTCGCCAACCGCATGTCGCCTCTGGGCAATGCTTCGGCTGACGAATGTGCTGACTACTGTATCGTAATGTTCTCTGACCTTACTCGTAAAGTCACTATGCAGAACCTGTTCCACGATGGAGGTTTCTCTAGCATAGGTATGAGTCTTCGTGCTATGGCTACTTACGAAAAGGGTCTGGATGAATACAAAGACGAAAACGGAAATATTATCTACGGATAATATCTGACGGATAAACTGTTTACATGAGAAAATTTATATTCATATTACTAAGCATCGTCGTACTTGTTTCCTGTCATACAGGAGAGCAAGACGGCGATGTTTTGCTTAATAAGAATATAAAGGTTTTCCGTTACGACCGTCTGCAATTTGAGGCCACGGCAATGAACAGCTTCTCGGCATTGCAGAAAATGAGCCTCGACTGTCCGCGTGCTACCAAGATTCTGATAGAAGATGTGCTCATGCTGGGTACAGTAGACGAGCCGGCTATCAACGAACGCTTGTGTGAGTATTACTCGGACACAATTTTGCTCCGGCTGATGCAGGATGCGACCGAGAAGTTCAAAGATATGACTTCCCTTGAAAAGGGATTTACCGAAGGTTTTCACCGTTTGCGGGAAGAGATACCTTCATTTCCCATACCGGCAGTCTACTCGCAAATCTCAGCACTCAACCAGTCGGTAGTGGTGGGCGACAGCTTACTGGGCTTCAGTATTGACAAGTACATGGGCGAAGACTATCCGCTTTATCGCCGGTATTATTACGACTATCAGCGCCGTTCGATGAATCCGGACCGGATACTTCCCGACTGTTTTACCTTCTATCTGCTTAGCTTATATCCGTTTGAATGGCGTCCGGGACACCGTTCGCTATACGATGTCATCATGCACCAGGGAAAAATACACTGGGTAGTGCGTAAGGTACTTAAGATGAAATCGAACGGAGCAATGCTGGGATATAGCAGCGAGGAAGAAGACTGGTGCAAGGAACATGAGAAGGAGATGTGGAAATGGATGAAAGAAAGGGGACATCTCGCGAGTACAGACCCGATGCTGATTCGTGCATATACACATTCCGATCCGAGCATGGTACTCAACGGTGAGAAGATTCCGCCGGTAATAGGCTTATGGCTGGGAATGCAGCTTGTAGAAAAATACATGAAGCAACACTCTGACGTGAGTATTGCCACACTGCTGGAACGTACTGATTTCGGCAATCTGACTTTAGACTGAGCTACAAAAATATAGATTATAGACAATCATGGATACAGCATTATACTTGCTGCCGGTGACTCTTGGTGATACTCCGGTAGAAAAAGTCCTTCCTTCGTACAATAGAGAAATCATTCTGCAGATTCGTCATTTTATCGTAGAGGATGTGCGCTCGGCACGCCGATTCCTGAAAAAAGTGGATCGGGATATCAATATCGACGAACTGACGTTTTATCCGTTGAACAAACATACGTCACCCGAAGCTATCTCGGGTTATCTGAAACCGTTGCAGGAAGGAAACTCCATGGGAGTAATCTCGGAAGCAGGTTGTCCGGCCGTTGCCGATCCGGGAGCAGATGTTGTAGCTATCGCACAGCGCAAGAATCTGAAGGTGGTTCCTTTGGTGGGACCGTCGTCTATTATCCTGTCGGTCATGGGCTCGGGCTTCAACGGACAAAGTTTCGCTTTCCACGGTTATCTGCCTATCGAACCGGGAGAACGTCAGAAAAGATTGAAGGAACTGGAACAGCGGGTATACAGTGAGCATCAGACACAGCTTTTCATCGAAACACCTTACCGTAACAACAAGATGCTGGAGGATATCTTGAAGGCCTGCCGTCCGCAAACCAAACTTTGTGTGGCTGCCAATATTACCTGTGAGGGGGAATATATCAAAACCAAGACTGTTCAGGAATGGAAAGGTCATTTGCCCGACCTTTCAAAGATACCGTGCATATTTTTGATTTATAAATAAAAGATAAAAACGGATTTTTAAAAAGAGTTTTTTTTGTGCAAAAAGGTGTCTTTTTTAGTATTATTGTTTAGCATATTGTTGTAAATAGAATGAATTCTATACATTTGTTTTATCATAAACAGATGTAATTTATGAAGATCTTATTTGCTATATTTTTAATACTATTAGAAATCTATTGCTATGGACAACCTATTTGCCAAATTCAACATTTTTCTGTTGATGATGGACTATCTCAGAGTATAGTTCAGCGTATTATACAGGATAAAAAAGGTTTTATTTGGTTTGGTACATGGAATGGATTGGATCGTTATGATGGATATAATTTTAAAAATTATAAGTTATCATCGAATGGAGAGAATCCACTGACTTCTTATCGTCTTACTTACATAGCAGAAACTTCTACTGGAGACATTTGGTGTCAAAGTTATGATGAAAAAGCATTCGTTTTTGATACAAGTGAAGAGAAGTTTATCAATATATTGAAACCTATAGAAGATAGATTAAAATTAAATTTGTTCGTAAGGAGAATTTTTCACTCTGATAAAGGAATTACTTGGATATGGTGTAAAGGAGGCTATGCTTGTCGAGTAGATGAAAAATTAATGAATGAGGCAGAAGGAGTAACAGTATATAGTACTTCTAACATATTAAAGGGGGAAAACTGTTTTAATATATTAGTAGATTCTGATGGAGATGAATGGATATTGACGGATAAGGGTATTACTTTGCTAGGTAAAAAGAAAATTGATAGTGATTTTCCTTTTAAGCATATATTAGAATATAAAAAGCGAATATATTTGGTTTCCTCTTCAAATAAATTGGCTATATATGATATGGTTAGCCAAAAACTCCAATTTTTGCAGCAATCTGTATATTCAAAAGATATATTAAAATTAGAACATATATCTAATGATACATTAGCTTTATCTACTACGGAGGGTATCTTGTTCTATTTGATAAAAGAAAATCGTTTCATTCATGTAAATGTAGGAATTCCAGGTGATGCTTCAAATGTTGTACGGAATTTATATAAAGATTCTTATGGTGATTGTTGGGTCATTTCTCATACTTCCGGTGTTGTACGTATAAATCTGCATACATTCGAAAAGAAGAAATATTATTTAGATAGTAGTTGGATGGCTTATCATGAACGTAAACCTACCACATTTTTTTATGAAGATGTGAACCGGACACTATGGATACTTCCTGCTGATGGGCACCTTTGTTATTATGATCGTAAATCAGACTCTCTTTCTTACTATTATACGGAATTAGGAAATAAGTCATCTGTATACAATCCATTTATTCGTTATTTTATGCCTGATCGTCAGGGTAATATGTGGCTTGTTCTGAATTGGGGATTGGATAAGCTTACGGTTTTATCATATAAAGCATATTTACGTGATATTGATTATGGAGTAGAAATCCGTTCATTTTTGATAGATAAGATGGAGAGAATGTGGGTTGGCTCAAAAACTGGATTTGTACGTATCTATGGGGAAACTGGAAATTTTATAGGATATTTGTCGGATACAGGAAAAATTGTGCAGAAAAAGGTAACTTTTTCTAGTGGAATTTATGCAATTTATCAGGATAATGATGAGAATATATGGATTGGAACGAAGAATGATGGTTTATATAGATTGATAAAAAGGAGTGATGATAGTTATCAGGTTTCTAATTATCATCATGAGAGTAATAATGAGTATAGCTTATCTGGAAATAGTATTGTTTCTATTTATCAGGATAGTAAAAAACGTATTTGGGTGGCTTGTTATGAGGCTGGTATTAATATGCTTGTGAAAGATGTAAAAGGTAATATATCTTTTATTAATTATAAAAATCAGTTAAAAAGTTTTCCTGCTGATATTGGACTAAAGGTACGTTGTATAGCAGAATCCAATAATGGGGAACTGTTGGTTGGTACTACTAAGGGATTGTTAACTTTTTCTTCTGATTTTAAACAACCTGAAGAAATTAAATTTTATTATAATTCTACGAGATCCAATGATAGAACATCTTTACCGGCTAATGATGTGATGAATATACTGAAAACATCTAAAGGAGATTTGTTTTTGCTAAGTTTTACAGGAGGAATAAGTTATCCCTTGTCTGATAATTTATTAACTGATAGAATTCAATTCAGAAATTATACAAAAAAAAATGGATTAGTATCAGAGTTGACACAGTCTGCTGTGGAAAATGAAAAAGACGGTAATATTTGGATTGTACAAGAAAATGCTGTATCTAAATTTATAGTTAAAGAGGAACGCTTTGAAAATTATCGTACAAGTTTATTTAAAAAGAATATGAAATTTTCCGAGGGCATGCCTGTGATAACAAAAGATGGAACTTTGTGTATAGGTAGTAATTATGGAGTATTTCAATTATCTGTAGATAGTATAATTAAAAATGATTACGTTCCTACCTTAAATTTTACAGGAATACATATTCAAGGAGGAAAGGAAGCGGTATTGTTGGATGAAGACAGGCGTCTTGAACTTCAGCCTGATGAGAGAAATATTACTTTTCAATTTGCTGCAATAGATTATGTTAACTCAAAAGATATTCGGTATGCATATCGATTAAAAGGACTTGAAGATGAATGGAACTATGTTGATGATACTCGTTCGGCAAGGTATATGAATATACCTTCAGGTGTTTATGAGTTTCAAGTACGTTCAACTAATAGTGATGGAGTGTGGCAGAATAATACTAAATATCTGACAGTTATCATTAAACCTTATTTTAGAGAAACAATTTGGATGTGGTTATTGTATGCTTTGATTACATTGATAATTATTTGTATTGTTGTATATATATTATTTTATATCTATCGTTTACGTCATAGTATTATAATGGAACAGGAGTTAGCTGATATAAAATTACGATTTTTTACTGATATATCTCATGAATTGCGTACTCCTTTAACCTTGATAACTAGTCCTCTTTCCGAAGTATTAGAGCATGAATCTATGTCTCCAAAAGCACGGGAAAATTTACAAATTGTTGAGAAGAATGCCCAACGTATGTTACGGTTAATGAATCAGATACTTGATTTTCGTAAAATTCAAAAAGGAAAAATGAAAGTCTTTTTGGAGCGAGTAAATATTATATCTTCTTTGCATTCTATATTAGATAGTTTTTCTTCTATGGCTTATGATAAGCATATAAAAGTAACATTGGATACGGAGTTTACTGATTTATATATTTGGACAGATTCTGATAAGTTTGATAAGATATTCTTTAACTTAGTTTCAAATGCATTCAAATATACTTTGGATGGTAAAACTATCACTCTTCATATAAAGAAAACTTCTGATTCTGTTATTATTACAGTTGAAGATCAAGGAGTAGGCATTGATCGTGTTGCGTTAAAAGCTATTTTTCAACGTTTTGAGACATTAGGCACATTTACGGCTACACCTTCTTCTGGTATAGGTTTGTCACTTGTAAAAGATTTAGTGAATATATTACATGGAACAATTCAAGTAGAGAGTCAAGTGGGAAAAGGAAGTCGATTTAGTGTTACATTGCCAATTACTCAATACGCTTATAAGAATGATCGCTGTGTAGAACTTGTATTAAAAGATAGTGATGAAACTAAAGACGAATCTGTATCTTTATTAGCGGGTGAGACTATAGATTCGGACATGATGTTGGAGCATGATGATGTCATTTCTATTTTAGTTGTAGAAGATAATGCTGAAATGCGTCTGTTTTTAACAAATATATTGTCTGATAGTTATAAAGTTTTGGTAGCTGATAATGGAGAAATTGGATTGAAAATAGCTCGTGAGTCATTACCTGATATGATATTGACTGATGTTATGATGCCTGTAATGGATGGTTTAGATATGATTAGGCATTTAAAAGAAGATGTTAATATTTGTCATATACCTATTATTGTTTTATCTGCTAAATCATCTTTGGATGATCGTATAGATGCGTTGGAAGAAGGTATTGATGATTATATTACTAAACCTTTTAGTGCTACTTATTTAAAAACTCGTATCGCTCAGCTGTTCAAGCAACGCAAACTTTTGCAAGAGGTTTATTTATCTCGTTTAACAGAGAAAAATGAAGAACATGTCAAAGAAAATGAGATGGATTTTAGGCCACAACAACCTAAAGTTATGGATGCAGATAAAGTCTTTATGCAGAAAGTTATGAGCTTCTTGGAAGAAAATATGGATAATCCAGAATTAGAAATAGATGATTTTGCATCTCATCTTTGTCTGGGACGTACAGTTTTTTATCGTAAGTTAAAGTCGATTGTTGGATTGACACCTGTAGAGTTTGTAAGGGCTATGCGAATTAAACGTGCAGTACAATTGTTGGATTCGTCTGATTATAATTTTTCTCAGATTGCTTATATGACAGGTTTTACTGATCCGAAATATTTTGGAAAATGTTTTAAAAAAGTTATGGGGGTTACTCCTACCGAATATAAAAGTAATAAGAAATAAAAAAGTTTGATACAGAAATTTATTTGATTTTAAACATAAAAATTCTTTTATCTTTTAGCATAAAAGGATTATAGTGATAGTATCGGCGAAACGGTACCATCATAGCGCATGAATCGGTACCGCTATAGCGGACGAATCGGTACCATCTCAGCGCTCCAATCGGTACCAACGTAGCGCATGAATCGGTACCAGCAAAAAGATTGACAATTCAGTTC
>ERZ773243.933-NODE-933-length-36368-cov-5.176934_pt1 | contig 36368 bp, 47 predicted proteins | sample MGYA00580520_ERZ773243 | MGnify/ENA primary metagenome ERZ773243 (study PRJEB29015, sample SAMEA2737747) | human gut metagenome | biome: human gut; feature: human-associated habitat; material: faeces | place: China | collected 2012 ... | reverse complement strand
CGGTTCCGGAGACGGTTATATAACGAAAGAAGTAAAACTTGATAATTATGAAGGAAAATATGTGATCAGCGGTGTAACAGGAGTGGTCAGGGGAACGTTGTCCTATGATTATAAAGTTACTTTTAAAGAAGAAAATAAAAAAAGACAAGAAGATTCTGCAAAATTCGAAAAACAAATTAATATAAAACAGGAGTTAATAGATAAACTAAAAGAAGAAAATTACATACTAGAAGAAAAATATAAAAATATTAAACGATATCAAGAGCAAAGGCAAGAAGAAGCCGTTAAAGAATATAAAGATAAGTTAATTTTTGAGATAAAAGACACAAAAGGCAGAATGAGCAAAGATATTGTAATAGACATAATCGAGCATTTTGCAGTAAAGGAGTAAATAAGATATGAGTATAAGTGTAGATTTATATAGATTAAATTATAAAGGATTTGTTGATAAATTAATGAAAAATCCGAAAATAAATAATAGAGAATTATTAGAAAAAATAATATTAGAATTTGGAAATAAAATCGGAGAAGAATTAGTTATATTACACAATGAATTTTGGGAAGATGGAATTTGTACATGGAATATGTTTGCAATGATACAAGAAATATTTGAATTAGAAGATGATGAATATATAAGTAATGTTTTTTATGAATTACGAAAAAATTTAATAAGTTACAAAGAAATAGATGATGCATATGAAAATTTAGAACTAGAGAGGAGTGATACATAGTGAAAGAAAAAACAGCAGATGAGATGTTTGAAGAATTAGGGTATAAAAAATTGGAAGAAAATGATTATTATATAGAATATCGAAAACAAGGAAAGGATTATAGTAAGTTCATAAAATTTGATTTAATGGATAAGTCATTTGCAAGTTTTTATTATGTAGTACTTGATAAACAAGCCTATTTATCTATGCAAGAACTACAAGCAATAAATAAGAAAGTAGAGGAATTGGGATGGATAAAATGAAAGTGGAAATAGAAGAATTATCTGATGAAGATGTTGAACTAGAAACAGTCACCAGTTTTAATTTGCTTTGGACTTGTCCAAAATGTAAGCATGATAATTACAAATACAATGTTCCAGGAGATGTAGTAGTAGAGTGTAAATGCAAGAATTGTTCAAAAACATACACATTTTACAACTGTATATATTAGGAGGTGTTTTAAGTGAAAGAAAATAGTATAGAAGAAGATATAGCAATAACAAAAAAATTGATAACAACAAAATTTAATAACGATTATTCAATTGACAATAAAGACAAAGAGGCAATAGAACATATTTTAACAGACTATAAAAAAATATTAAAAGAAAATGAAGAGTTAAAAAACAACACAAGAAAAAATGAGCAAAATTCTTTAGAATTTGATGTTGATGGTGATTGGGCTGAACTGAAGAAAATATTAAATAAATCAAGAAAAACAAATGAATATATAATGTATAATGGCGAAAAATGGATAAAAGAGAAGTATTGTATTCCAATTCAAAAAGTGAAAGATATAATAAAAGAATTAAATATTGACATAGAAAGAAACAAAAGAAGAGAAATACAGCATAATGAAGACGAAAGTTTGCAAATGGAAATGATAGAATATGATCCAGCAATAATAAAAATGAGATTATTAAAATTATTAGAAAGTGAGCGATTTTTTTGACCAAGGAAGAAAAAAAGAATATTGAAACATTTATAGAAAAATGTAAAAAATATGATGAAAGTGTAGAAATAAAAAGAGTAACAGTTGGCGAGGAATCTAGAATATTAGATACAGTATGTAAAACATTAAATCTAATAGAAAAATTACAAGAAGAAAATAAACAACTAAAAAATGCTATTGCAGTAGCCAACAAGTTAGAAGAACGAATAAAAGAAAACTTTATACCAAAAGAAAAAATTGTAGATATAATAGAAAAAATAAGTTTATACAAGAAACTTGCAAAAGAATCAATAGAGCAAAGAATAGTAATAGCAGATAGTGATAGTCTAGAGTACGGAAGAATGCAAGCACATAATATAGATATGTCTATGCTACAAGAATTGCTAAAAAAAATAGAAAGTGAGGAATAAATATGAATAAATTCAAGGAAGGACAAAAAATAAAGATAAAAGCAACACAAAATATAGGAGAAATCCTGGAAATTCACGATGATGACATAAATAATGATGGCGCATCATGTTGGAGTTATTATGTCGAATTTGTAGATAACGATTCGACAAAAAGAAGATTTTTTACCGTACATGATTTGGAAGAGGTAAAAGATATATTAAACAAAAAAGAAAAAAAGTATTTAAGCAATGTAATTAAACCATTTAAAAGCAGTGTAACCAGCATAGCGAAAAAATATGTAAATCATTGTGGTTCAAAAGGTCAATACATAGAAATTAAAGTAAAAAACATTAGATATACTTTTTTCAAAGACCTCTTTTATTTACCGGAGTTTAAACAAAACACAATGTATAAAAACATGGAAATAAACAAAGAGTACACATTAGAAGAATTAGGATTATAAAATTAATAGACCATAGAAAAAGGAGATATAGGAAAATGAAAAATAAAACATTAAAAATAACATTAGCTACTATAAGTATAGCAATACTACTATGTATATTAACAGGTTGTGAGTCCAGTTACGGGGAAAAAGAAGGTCTAATAATAGATAAACAATATAACCCAGAATATACAACATATACATACACAACAAGCCACATAGGAAGCACAATAATACAAACACCTATACCAATAAAACATAATGCTACATATAACATAAAAATACAAAAAACGGAAAATGAAATAACAAAAGAATGTTGGATAACAATAACAGAAAACGAATACAACAATTATAAAATTGGCGATTATTATAATTAAATTTAGGAGGTACATATGAATAAAAGTGAATTAATAGAGCTATTAAAAGATTATAAGCAAAATATAGCAAAATTAAAATTAAGAAAAAGAGAAAAACAGAAAAATGAGAAAAGACTAACACAATATAAGAGATTAGAAAGCAATACAACAGGAATAGTTGGGACAAATTGTGATATACATAGTAAAAATCAAATAAGCAACAAAACAGAAAAAACTGTAATAGATATGATAGAGCTAAATGAGAGAGAACAAAAAGAAGCGGAAAAAAGAATAAGAGAATTAACAAAAGAAATAGAAGAGCTAGAAAACAAAGTAACAGAAACAAGTATTAGATTATCCGCTTTAAAGTACAAAGAAAAACAAATTTTATTTGCATTCTATGTAGAAGGAAGAAGCTATGAAGACATAGGTAATAACTTACACTTTAAGCTATTTAATCAAACAAGAGACACGGAAGCAATAAAAAAGATAGTTGAAAAAGCAACAAATAAGATGTTAAATTTATAAAATTCTAAAAATTACCTATTTTTTACCTATTTTTTACCTTGAAATAATAAAAATACATATAGTATAATTATAATTGTAAAAATATAAAAAATTAAGCAACAGGATGTTGAATTAGGGCTAGCTACCAAAAGTGGTTAGTCTTTTTTTATTTTAAATATAAGAAGGTGTGTAGTGCCATGGAAGAAAAATTAAAAGAGTTTAAAGAAAAGAACTGTAAGAATTGCAATAAGAACATAGACTGTAAAATAATAAAAAATATAGAAGGAGAATTAGTATGTGTGCAAGAAAGTTAGTCTATAACGATAAGTTAGCAATAGAACAGTACACAGCACAAGAAAAAGCAGAGCATAGAGAAAAATTAAATAATATAAAAGAACAGTTACCGAAACAGTGCAAGGGCTGTTCTTTTTTAGTTATAACAAGCATAAAAAAGCAAAAAGTTTACTGCCCATATCTAATTAAGAACGAGTGTTTGCGAGGTGGAAATTAAAATGGAGCATTCTAAATTTAAAAGAGGAGATAAACTTATATTTACGGGGTACAAATATAATATAGCTAAAATATTTAACTATGCGGACATATTTAAAGACAAGACATTAGAGATAGAGCAAGTATTGTATTGTCCGTGTGAAGAGCATAAAAATGATAAAATTAAATTTAAAAATATAAGTGGATATTATAGATCCATATTTTTTAGCAAGAAAGAATAAGTATGTATACAACAGAACAGATAAGATTATTAATATTAAACAAAGAAAAAGAAAAATTTTACAAAGACTCTACATGGATTAACTTAAGCAAAAGAATATTAGAAAGAGATAATCATGAATGTCAGGAATGCAAGAAAGAAGGAAAGCTAACAATAAAACAACATAGAAAGAAGTTAGATATACATCACATAAAAGAATTAGAGACAAATCCAGAGCTAGCCTATGAAGAAAGTAATCTAATAACTGTGTGTGTGCATCATCACAACATATTAGATAACAAAAATTTTAACAACAATAATAAAAAAAAGAAATTTGTAAATGAGGAGAGATGGTAAGATGACAAAAACAAGAAACATAAATGAAGAGCAAAAAGAAACAATAGAAAAGAATCAACAGATAGAAGCGGAGACAGATACAAATACAGTAGATGTTAATGCAGAAACATTAAGTACAATGCGTTTAGAAATATACAATAAGACATATACAATAAAACAATTAAAAGAAATAAATAATAAAAGCAAAAAAACATACCTAGAAAAAGAAATAACAAATAGATTTAGAGAGCTAATGTACAACTATTACAGAGGTATTAAACATGCTGTATTAAAGGATTGTTGCGGACAAGTATATAACATACAAGATCTAAAAAGAGAACTGAATAAAGAAGAAACATACAACATAATAGATAAACGATGCAGTAGAAGTAATATGAGATTCGACAAAGCAACTGTAGATGCAATAGTAGCGTACATAGAAGAAGCGGAAAAAGAATAATACCCCCTATCAAAAATTTTCGGGTAAAAATGCTAGTTTCTGGAACGGGGAGCTTAGTCATAAAAACAAATTTTTCATTAATTTTGTGTAATGGGGGGAGGGGAAGTACAAATGAGTGAAAAAAATTCAAAAAAATGCAAAAAAAAAGAAGAAAAAATAACAAACGAATATGAGAACAACACAATATACATAGATTTAAAAGAACAGCTTATAAAGAATAATAATTATACAGCATATACGGAAGATTTATTATTAAAATATATGAATTTTTTAAAAATTGAAGAAGAATTAAATCAAGATATTGCATTAAGAGGAGTCTCTATTTATTGGTGTAATGGGGGAGGACAAGAGGGATATAAAAAAAATGACAGCATAACAGAACTAAATAGAGTTAATCTACAAGCAATAAAATTATTAAATTTTTTAGGAATAAAAGCGTCCGAACCTAAAGTAAAAGATTCAGGTGATGAAGAATATGAAGTATAACAAATACATTGATAGATGGTTTGAAATTGTAGAAAAACAAGAAATAAAAACTTGCAAAGAGCAGAAGCAATTAGTAAAGTGGCTAAAAAATATACTAGATACAGAAGATATCGTAATAAAACATGAAGAAATTGAAAAAGCAATAGTAACAAAAGAAAGATATTTTAATTACAAACTTCTTGATTGGGAGAAGTTTTTAGATGCTTGTGAATATGGACTTTATTATAAAGATGGTTCTCTTGTTTTTAATGAATTTTTTATTTTAGGTGGAAGGGGATTTGGTAAAAATGGATATGTTAGCACAGAAATATTTTATCAGACAACTAAACAACATGGAATAAAAAATTATGACATTGATATAATTGCAACCTCTGAAACGCAAGCAAAAACGAGCTTCAACGATGTACATGATTTAATAGATGAAAATCCAAAACTGAAGAAAGCATTTGATATAACATTAGAAGAGATAAAAAATAAAACAACTAAATCTACGATTAATTATAATACAAGTAATTCTAAAACAAAAGATGGTAGAAGACCTGGACATGTTTTCTTCGATGAAATACATGCATATGAAGATTATAAAAATATAAAAGTGCATACATCTGGTGGAGGGAAAAAACCAAATTGGAGGGTTACATATATTACAACAGATGGAGATATAAGAGGCGGAGTAATCGATGACTATAAAAAAGAAGCACAAGATGTTTTTTCTGGAGTGATAAAGAAAACAAGAACTTTATTTTTTATATGTAAATTAGATAATGAGAAAGAGGTAGAAAATCCAAGCAATTGGATAAAAGCAAACCCATCATTAAATGAGTTTAAAGGTTTATTTAATACAATGATAGATGAATTTGAAAAAGCACAGTTAAGACCTTCGCTTTTTCATGAATTTATGACTAAAAGAATGAATATACCACATCAAGATGAAACAAGGGCTGTTGCAAGATGGGAAGATATAGAAGCAACAAACAAAGAAATACCGGATTTGAAAAATGAGGCATGCATTGGCGGAATAGATTATGCTAGTGTTAGAGATTTTTGCGGAGTTGGTTTACTTTTTAAGAAAAATGGAAAAAAAATATGGCTAGCACATACTTTTATCAACAGAAATAGTCCACACTTAAAGTTAGTAAAAAAAGAAGTACTTGAAGAAGCTGATAAAAAAGGTGAAATAACATGGATATCTACTCCAACAATTCCTCCTGAAATTGTTGTTGAATGGTTTCTTAAGCAAATGGCAAATTATAATTTAATTGCAATTGCATTAGATAAAGTTAAAGCAAATTACTTTATAGAAGCTTTTGAAAATATAGGTTTTACATTAAGAAGTGCAACAAACAAGACAGGTGAAATTGTTATTGTACGAAGCGGAGAATATACTGATACTATGGTTTATGGAGTCTTAGAAGATTGGTTTTCAAATCATAATTTAATTTTCGGAGATAGTACATTAATGAGATGGTATGTAAATAATACAGCAGTTGAGCCTAGAAAAAATGGCAATAAAGTGTTTATAAAAATTGAGCAACAAAGTAGAAAAAATGATGGATTTATGGCATTTACACATGCAACCAGTATACAAAATGAATTAAAAGAAACTCAAACAATAAGCACAGATAATTTAAAGTCAATGTTAAAAGCATATTGAAAGGAGATGATAATTTGGGATTTATAGAAAAAGCATCCGACTATATGAAAAGTTGGTTTAACAAAAGAGATATAATGTATTTAAGTCAATGTATAGATGTAATAAACGAAACTTGTTATAAGGAACTAGGACTAAGAAAAGTAATATCTTTATTAGCAAGTTCTTTTATTTGTACTGAATTTAAAACATTTGAAAATCATAAAGAAGTAAAAAAGAATATGTATTATAAATTGAATGTTGCGCCAAATTTAAATGCAAACAAATATGACTTTTATTTCAAATTTTTAAATAAATTAATAAGAGAAAAAGAAGCATTGATTATAGAGATAAATGGTGAATTATTTATAGCAGATAGTTTTGATATTACAAGATTAGCATTAAAGAATTATTATTTTGAAAATGTGGTAATTGACGATTATAAACTAAAAGATAAATTTTACATGAATGATGTTTTATATTTTAGTTTAAATGATGAAAGATTATCAGCTTTAATAAGCTCTATTGATAATAATTATTCTAAAATTTTAAGTGCCATGCAAAATGCATTTGTAAGAGATAAAATGAGAAAAATAATAGTTAACTTTGATTCTACATGGAATTTTAAAGATGGAAGCGAAAATGATTTACAAAAAACAATTGATAATCTTATAAAACCATTTGTTGAAGGCGATAGAAATGTTTTGGCATTACAAAAAGGACTTTCTTTGACGAATTTGGATGAAAAAGGTCAAAAAAATAGTATAGATAAAGTTTCCGATATGAAAGAAGCGGGAAAAGAAATTTTTGAAAATATAGCATCAATATTTAACATTCCTGTTGATTTGTTATATGGAAACAAAAATGAACTAAAGGAACAAGAACAAATATACATGACACATGCATTAAAACCGTTTGCAAGTATGTTCGATTCTGAAATAAACAAAAAAGCATATTCAAAGGCACAATATCTAAACGGAACATATGTAAAGATGGATTTAATAACAACAGAATTTATAAATTGGCTAAAAGAGGCAGACTCTTTAGATAAAATATTTAGAATAGGATTTAAGCATAATTTCTTATTAAACAAATTAGGAGAAGAGCAATTAAACGAAGAATGGGCTAATAAATCTTATGTAACTAAAAATTATATGAATGTTGAAGGAGGTGAAAATGAATATGAACAAAATTAAGCAACAAACTGAAAATTCTGCTAATTTATACTTGTATGGAGATATTGCTGATTATTGGTGGGATGACGAATCTAACTCTGCAAAATGTTTAAAAGATAAGCTTTCAGAATTAAACAATATTACTGAAATAAATCTACATATTAATTCTCTTGGTGGTGATGTTATTGAAGGAATTGCAATGTTTAATTTGTTAAAACAGCACCCAGCTAAAATAAATGTATACATAGATGGTTTTGCATGTTCAATTGCAAGCGTTATTGCAATGGCAGGTGATACAATATATATGCCTAAAAATGCTTACATGATGATACATAATTGTTGGACATCAGTTGGTGGAAATGCAAAAGAACTACGAAAAACAGCAGACGATTTAGATAAAATTATGGAAGGATCTATTGAATCGTACCTATCAAAGGTGAACATAAGTAGAGAAAAATTAGTAGAGCTTTTAGATGAGGAAACATATTTAACAGCACAAGAATGCTATGACATGGGATTTGCAGATGTGTTAATGCCAATTTCGGATAAAATTGAGCAATCTGCAACACGAAGCATTGCTCAACTAGTGCAACAAAATATTGAATATAAACAAAGACTAGAGCAACAAGATAAAATAACAACAGGCTTAAATGAACAAGATATTGAAAAGATATCTGACAAAATAATAGAAAAATTAAATATTAAAAAAGAAGAAAGACTTGAAACAAATAATAATGTTTTTGAGTCTTTTTTTAGTGCAATTTTAAAGGAGGATTAGAAATGAGTATAAAAAAATTAAACAAAGAGGATATAAAGGAAAGAGCTTTAAAAGCTATTGAAACAGGAAAAACAGAAGAACAAGCAGAAGTAATGCAAGAATGGATGGAAATAGTAGCACAAGAAGTTGCAGAGAAAGTGACAAAAGAACAAGCTACATTCCAAAACGATACGATGATACTTACTAATAGAGGTGCAAAACAACTAACAAGTGAAGAGGTTAAATATTTTGAAAAGTTAGCTGAATGTATGCAAGCAAAAAATGTTAAACAAGCGTTAACAGATATGGAAGTAGGAATGCCAACTACAACAATAAACAGAGTCTTTGATGATTTGGTAGAAGCACATCCATTACTTTCTAAAATAAAAGCAATGAATGTAACAGGAATTACAGAAGTAATAAAAAGAACTGGAGATGTTGAAGAGGCTTGGTGGGGACCACTTACTGATAAAATAAAAAAAGAATTGGAAGCTGGATTCAAGAAAGAATCTACAACACTATACAAATTAAGTGCATTTTTACCAATTGCTAAAGCTTATTTAGTTTTAGGTCCAGCATGGTTAGAAACATACATAAGAACAATATTAACAGAGAGTATATCTAAAGGTCTTGTAAAGGCAATTGTTACAGGCACAGGTGTTAATCAGCCTTACGGAATGGATAGAGATTTAGAAGCAGCAGTAACACCAGGACAACCTGTTCCAAGAAAAACAGCTATAAAAATTAAAAATTTTGAACCTAAAACTTTAGGAAAAATAATAGCTAAGTTAACAAATAATGGGCAAAGAGTTGTAACAAAAGTTACTCTAATAGTAAATCCAGTTGACTATTGGGAAAAAGTATGGGCTTTAACTACAACCAAAAATGCACTAGGACAATACATAGCTAATCAATTTCCATTTCCAGTTGATATAATACAAGAGCCATCTGTTGCAATAAATGAAGCTGTAATTGGATTATCAGAAAAATATGATTTATCAGTTGGAATGAATCAAAAAGTAGAATACTCAGACGAATTTAGATTTTTAGATGATGAAAGAGTATATATTACAAAATTATATGCAAACGGAAAAGCTAGAGATAATAATGCATTCTTCTTATTAGATATATCAGAAGTAACAGTTGAAGATACAAATAATGTAAGCACAACAGGAACAAATGATTCAAAGAAATAGGATGTGATGTAATGATATATGAAAATGAGTTTGAAAATGATGAAGAACTTTTTAAAGATATTAAATTAGAATGTAACATTAATTGGGACGATGAAGATACTGACAAAAGAATAAAAAATGCAATTAAGCAGGGAATAGATGTGCTACAAAACGATGTTGGCACATCTATTAATTTTGATGAGGATTTGCAAGCAAGAGGATTATTAAAGACATATGTGAGATATGTTTGGAATAATTCAGAAGAATATTTCATCGAAAATAATTTACAAAATTTATTAAAACTAGAGGTAAAGTATGGCAAAAGTTGATTTTAGAAGAAATATCAAAAATTATCACGAGACTTACAACGATGGAATCTTGTATTTTGGAATAATTAAGATATTAAAAAATGCAAAAAAAGAGAAAATTGGTGAGAAAATTGAAATGAAAGGTAAAAGACCTTTTGCAAATGTAACAATAAGAAATAGTGATAACAATATAGCTGATTCATTGGGGTACACAATTGATAAAAAAGTAAAAATTCCATTTTCTCCAATTCCAGAAAATATAAAAGTAAAAATCAATAATGAAGACGAAATCTATGAAGTAAAAAAATGCGATTCTAGTGATAATAAAAATATATATCTATATTTACAAAAAACAAGTAATAAAAAAGTAGGTGATATTAATGAGCGATGAAAAAATAATAGCAGCATTAGAGACATTTAATTTGCCAGTTGGGAATAAGAGGATATATGAAAATGAACTAGATGATTATAATTATTTTGTTTTTCGTAGAGGTGGACTAGTTGAAAGTGGATGTGGAAGATATGTTAGGAAAATATATATTTCCTATGTATTTCAGGGAGAACAAAAAATTTCTGATTTTGAAATAATAAATAAAATAAGAAAATTAGGTTTAAATTTTAATGAAACAGAAAATGATGATTTTCAACTAGCTGATACAAATGATTGGATAGATATGATTACATTCACATTCGAAAGACCTGAAAGAGGATAATATGAGTAAATACAATGAGTTAACATTAGATTTTAAAAATATACAAAATTTAGAAAAAAAAATAAAAGCATTACCAAATAAAGCAGAATATGAAATAAATAATTATTTATGGAACGAGGCTGGAAATATACTAAAAAAGCAAGTATATGCGAATATGCCAAAATCAAGCAAAAATAAATCGAGAGTAAAAAAAGCACCAAAAGTACATGCAAAAGATGCCGAAAGCCTAGATAAAATAACATTTAATCTGGGAATAAAAGTTCAAACGCATTTAAAGCCAAAATCAAAAGATTTTGGTTATTTAATTTTTCCAGATGAAGGGCGAGGAAAACGCCAAAAACGAAAAGGAGCTCAAGAATTTTTTGGAAAAGCGCTAAAAAGTAAAACAAACGAAGTAGCAGAAGGGCTACTAAAACATTTAAATAAAAAAATAGAGGAGGATTTATAATGAAACAAGTAGAAGAGTTTGAAAATTATAAAATACAAGAAGGTTCACTTCAATTCGATAACAATACTGCGATTTCTTTTGGGTGTATTGGAACAGTGGATGCATCTTCAAACACAGAAGAAGTAGTAAAAAAATGTGAAGGGGTAGTTGTAAAGAAAAAGAAGAGAATAACCGACATGACAGTAGCTATAACAGGACATGCTAAAATCCCAGCATCTCGAAAAATAATTGGATTGAGTAATGAAGGGTTAAAAACAGGAATCTATGCATATGGAACAGACACATTCTCTGCACCATTTACATTTGCTGCTAAGATTATTGATATGGATGGAAATGTAAAATATATAGCATTCCCCAAAATAGAAAATACAAAAGGATTATCTGTAAAAGTCGATAATGGAGTAACAGAAATCGCAATGGATGACTTTGAATTTTCTGCAATGATAGATAGTAATAATAAATTTTACTATGAAGCATATGAAAGTGAATTAGAGGATGAAACAGTAAAAAGTAAGTGGCTAACTAATTTTACACCGGAGCTAGTTAAGCAAACTGAAGGATAAGTCGAATTTTGTCGAAAAATACCTCTTGCAATAATTTGAAATTATATGTAAAATTGTTGCAGGAGGAGATGTAAATGAAAAAAATATTTGGAATAAGTATAATATTATTATTTAGTTTATTACTTTTTGTAGGTTGCGGAAATACACAAACAAATTTATCGGAATCAAATTCTAGTGAAAACACTGAGAAAGTTGATATAACTGAGCCAGAAGAAACGAAGGAAGAATACATGAATAGTTGTGAGGAGTATACATTTAAAGAAATAGCAAGAAATCCGAATAATTATATAAATAAAAGAGCAAAATTTACAGGTGAAGTTGTTCAAGTACAAGAAGAAGATGGAACTGTAGCAATAAGATTAAATGTTACTAAAAATAAATATGATTATTACGAAGATACTATAATGGTAGGATATAAATACAAGGATGAAAATGAAAGCAAGATATTAGAAGATGATATTATTACTGTATATGGAGAGCTACAGGGAAATACATCTTATGAGTCCGTACTTGGTGCAGAAGTAACATTACCATTATTGATTGGGAATTATGTAGAAATAAACTAAAATAATACAAAATAACGAAGCGTCAGAATCGATTTTCTGACGTTTTTATTTTTGATTAATATAATTTTAAGGAGTACATTATGAAAATTAAGGATAAAGAAGTGAATTTAAAGATAACACCTAAGGCGCTTTTGAAAATTGAAGAGCAATATAAAGATTTTGATATTTTAGGGTTAATTCGAGGTGCTAGTGAAGATAAAGAGCCTAGGATTTCTGATTATTATAAAGTAATTTATGCTGGTTATTTAGGAACTGAGCAGGAAGAAATTACATTTGATGAATTTTTAAAATTAATTGAAGATGTAGATATTTTTGAAATAAATAAAATTGGCGTTGAATTATTAATAAAAAGAAAAAACTAAGATTCCAAGAAAGTTTTATAAAAGTTACGAAGAAACGGAAAGAAAAGAAAATATAAAGTTCCAGACATACAAATATGCAGTGTAGCAGATTTGTATGTCTTTTTTGTACACATAAATAAAATTGATCCGAAAACATTTTGGGAAAGTGATATTGCTTTCTTGGAGAATATAACTGATAACATAACAGCATTTGAGAATTATTTAAATAATCCTAAAGAATATTAAGAGGTGATGGAATGTCTAAGAATAAACAAGAAATAAAATTTGAAGCGGATGTAACAGGGTTTAAAAGTGCAATAAAAGATGCGACAGCACAAATAACCTCTTTAAACAAAGAATTAAAATTAAATCAAGCTCAAATGAAAAATAATAAAAATGATACTAATTTATTGCAAGAGCAAATTAAAACTCTAGACGAGGAATATAAAAAACAAAAAGAAATTGTAGAGAATACACAAGAAGCATATGCAAGAGCTGTAGAGCTTTTAGGTGAAAACTCTGAAGAAACAAAAAAATGGGCAAATAGATTAACAGATGCTCAGACTAAACAGGAAAAAATAAAAGCAGTATTAAATGAAGCAAACGAACAATTAAAGAAGCAAACTGATGTTTTAAACAATTTAGGAGAAAGCTGGAAAAAGGCAGGAGATAAAATTACCAAAGTTGGAGATAAGCTTGGAAAAATTGGAACAGGGTTAACTGCAGCAAGTGCAGGTGTTGCTGCAATTGCTGGAGCAAGCGTAAAAGTAGCAATAGATTATGAAAGTGCGTTCGCAGGTGTTGCAAAAACTGTTGACGCAACGGATGAACAATTACAACAACTAAGTGATGGAATATTGGAAATGTCTACAAGAATGCCGGCAGCTGCAACAGAGATTGCAGGTGTGGCTGAATCCGCTGGACAATTGGGTATTAAAACAGAAAATATTTTAAGTTTCTCTGAGGCAATGATTGGACTGGGTGAAGCGACCAATTTAACAGCTGATGAAGCGTCTTCGCAACTAGCAAAGTTTGCTAATATAATGGGAATGTCACAAAATGACTTTGATAAATTAGGATCTAGTATTGTTGATTTAGGAAACCATTTTGCGACTACAGAAGCAGATATAGTAGAAATGGCGATGCGTCTTGCTGGTGCAGGAAAACAAGTCGGTTTAAGTGAAGGTCAGGTTTTAGGTTTAGCTACAGCACTGAGCTCTGTTGGTATAGAAGCCGAGATGGGTGGATCTGCCATTAGTAAAGCAATGGTTAAAATGCAAAATGCTGTTGAGTTAGGTGGCGGAAAAATGGAAACTGTACTAAAAAAAGCAGGAATGTCTTTGCACGAAATGGAATTGTTAGCTGCAAATAGTCCAAAAGACTTTAGGGCACTAGCAGATAGCTTGGACATTACAAGTACAGAGTTAAAAAATATGATAACAGCAGGTACTAACTTAGAAGATTTTGCTAAAGTTTCCGGAATGACAGCGGAACAGTTTAAAAAAGCGTGGAAAGAAGATGCTGCAGGAGCTTTAAGTGCATTCATTCAGGGCTTAGGGCATGCAGAAGACAAGGGTGAAAGTGCTATAACAATGCTATCTGAAATGGGGTTAACAGAAGTTAGACTACGTGATTCTCTATTAAGAGCAGCAAACGCTGGAAATTTATTTAATAATGCCATAGAAACTGGAACTGCTGCGTGGAAGGAAAATACAGCACTAACAAATGAAGTAAATAAAAGATATGCTACAACAGAATCACAAATGAAAATGTTGAAAAATGAAGCAATAAAATTAGGAGTTGAGTTTGGAAATGAATTAGCTCCATCCTTAAGAAATTTACTAAAACAAGCGAAGCCATTACTTTCTAAGATTGCTGAGGCAATAAAGAAATTTAGCGATTTGGATTCAAAAACTAAACAAAATACGATAAAAATAGTTGCACTTACAACTGCAATAGGTCCATTACTAAAAATAGCTGGAACAACCTTATCCACAGGAGGAAAGATAATTTCTGGATTAGGAAAAATGAATACTAATATTAGTAGTTTAACAACAAATGTAAAAGTAGGGCAAAGATCTTTAAGTAATTATGTATCTGGATTTCAAACTTTTGCTATTGCAGCTACAGCAGCTTATGCTGCAACAGAGCTAGTTGTTGCAGGTGTGCAAATAGCAACAAATGTGTATACACAGGATCTAACAAAACTTAAAGACTATACGCAAGAAATTAAAAATGAAAAACAAGCACTCGAAGATTTAAAGGCAAGTAAAGAGACAGAATTGTCAACAAATTTAACGATGATTGAGGGCTATAAATCCTTGTGGGATGAATTAAAATTAATTACAGATGAAAACGGTAAGATTAAAGAAGGATATGAAGATAGAGCAAATTATATTGTAACAAAATTAAATTCTGCACTTGGCACAGAAATAGAAATAAATGGTAATGTAATACAAAGTTATAAAGAAATCCAAAACCAAATTGACCAAACTATTTTGAAAGCGAAGGCTAGTGCAATAATGACAAGCAAACAAGAGTTATATACAAAAGCAACAGAAGAATTAATTGAATGTCAAAAAAAATTAGCAGAAGAAGAGCAAAATTTAGTTGAACAAGAAAAAAAAGTATCTGATGCACGAAATGAATTAACATCTGCAACAACATTGTACCAACAATCTAGAGCAAAGTTGAATTATGATAAAGAATTAAATAAAATGGCAGAAATACAAACAAGCATAAACGAAACAAAAAATATAATTAAGGATAGCCAAGATATTGTAACAGAATACGATTATGATTTACAACTAATGACTACTAATACAGCCGAGTCACTTGAAGAGATGGTTGAACGAAATAAGGTTAGTTTAAGCAAAGATACGGATACAGCAACACAAGAAATAACAACACAGATAAATTTGTTAAATGAAAAAATAAATAGATATAGAGAATACTATAACAATGCAACAGAAATACAAGATGAAGCAAATGCAAAAATGTATAACAACCAAATAGAAAATGATAAAAAAACAATAGAGGAGCTAGCAAATAAATTAAAAAGCATGACAAGTGCAACGCAAGAGCTAACACCTGAACAAATTGAAGCTTGGAAGGCTGTAGCCTCTGCTTCCGTAGTTGTATATTCGAATACACTTGCTGAAATGCCAGAAACCACAAGAGCAAAAATTGAAGAAGCTACAGGAATTGTTGCTACAACAGTAAATCTGCAATCAGCTGCTAATGAATTAGGAACTGAAACTGCTAGTGCATTTGATCAATCAAATAAGATGAGCAATTCTGCGATGAATATGGTGACAGCTGCAAGCACAACAATGAATAACAATACGGATAAAACATATCAAGCAGGAAAATTATTAGCAGAAGTTGGAATTGATGGAATAGAAACAGTTGATTATAAAGAAAAAGGTAGTAGTATTGCTACAGATTTGAAAATAGGATTAGAAAGTCAGAAATCCAAAATGGAAGATGCAGGTTCTAGCTTAGGAAATAGCTTTATGTCGACATTTAAAAGTATTACTAAAACAGGAACTATTACTGGTTTAATAAGTACTATAAAAGGATCACATGCGGATGGTTTAGCATATGTTCCATACAATGGTTATGTAGCAAGATTGCATGAAGGTGAGAGAATATTAACAAAAAAAGAAAATGAAAATTATATAAGAAATAATATAGATAATAGAAGTAGTAATATTGTAGTTAATTTTTATCCACAAAAAATGACAGACGATGAATTAAATAGAGCATATAAATATATTAACAGAAAGTGGGGTGTTAGAGCATAATGAATTATAGATATGAGGATATACGAAATTTTTACTTTGAAATAGGAAAAAGAGTAAATTGTCAAAAATTAAATGGCAATTTATTTTTATATAATGTTTCTGGTTTAGGATTTAAAAAGAGCAATGATTACGTCCGAGTTGGAAATACATTTATAAAGAACAAAGAGGAAATAGAGCAATCTACAATAACTGGAGAACTTGAATTTTATGAAATGACATATGATGAATATAGAAATTTTATAGATTTTATATTGTGTGCAACTAGTTTAAAACTTATTTATGTGCCTAAAAATATAAATAGGATAGAGTATTATAGAGATATAGATGTTATAGAGCTAGAAAAAAACGAAGAGGATGACTTTAACATTTTAACAACTCCAATTACAATAAATTGCACTTCGCTTTGGTATAAGCAAAATAATATAATATACAATGTAGAGAATGTTGAAGATGAATTGCGATGGGAGTTTGTTTGGGATCCAATTTTTGCTGATTACGAACATAGAAGTATTATCTTTTCAAATTCTGGACATGTAGAAGCTCCATTTTTATTGGAAATTGGTGGATATATCGAAAATCCTAAAATGGAAGTTATTGTTAATAATAAAAAGATATATGAGGTAACATTTAACATTACATTAAATGAAAATGAGAAAATAGTATATTCTACCAAAGAAAATGATATGTATATAAAAAAAATCAATAAAGATAACACATATGAAAACTTATTTAATTTATTAGATCTAAATAACATTAATTTCTTTAATCTTCCAAAAGGAACATCGGAGATTAAGTTAGAGGCTAACACAGATATATTGAATGCAAAACTAACTATCTATGAGCAATATATAACAGTTTAAAAGAGGTGATTATTTATGTTAAGAGGACATGTTTTTAAATTACAAACATTTGAAGCACAAGCTTTTGCACATTTTATTGATACATTTTTACAAGGAAATTGCGGAATTACTAAAGGATGTGAATTAAATTATACAAGCACATCGGTTACAATTTCAGAAGGTTTTTTTTGTGTGAAAGGTCGATTGCTTGAAATTATAGGAAACGAAACAAATACAGATATTACAAATACTGGTTATTATACACTTGTTTGTGAAATTGATTTAACGAAAGAAAATACGAAAATAGCACTTAATCAAGCAAAAATAAAATTAATAAAAAATGCTAATAGCTATGCAATCTTGCAACAAGACGATTTATTTAATAATGGCAATATTTATCAATTTGAGTTTGCTAGATTTAAGGTTGTAGATTCGGCTATAACGGACTTTGAAGATAGAAGAACATTCTTAAAATTGGAAAGCTTATACAAACAGATACTAGATAACTTTGATAAGACTTTAAACGATAAAAGTGAAGAAGCTGATATCGTATTGCAAAAAATAAACGAAGAATTAAACAATATAGTAGATAGCAGTGCTTTTGTGTTAAAAACACAAATACAAACAGGAACAGAAATTCCAAAAGAATTGCCAGAAGGAACTATTTATTTTCAGATTTTTGATGATTAGGAGGTAAAAAATGGCAAGTGGAACAATAAATTTAAACAGTACAAAGAGCACATTAAAAGGGAAAATTGAGTGGAGTTCTTTTTCTAATGGAAGCAATGCAAATTCTTCTACAGTAACTGCATCTTTATATATAGCAAGAACAGATGGATATACAACCAAAGGAACTTGGAATTTTGGATTCAATGTAGCTGGCACTCAAAATTTTAGTTCCTGGTACGGTAGTGTAAGTTCTGGTTGGATATGTGTTGCGAGTATGACTGTAACTGTAGGTCATAACGGCAATGGAACTGGATGGTGCTATTTAGAAGGATATGTAAATGGACCTTCTGGAACTTCCATGAGTGGATATGGAGTAAGCGGAAGTACTACAGTACAATTAGATACAATTCCAAGATATTTAAATATAACTTCCCATTATATAGGAAATACCGGACTAAATAGTATTACAGTTAGATGGACAACAGATTCTGCAAGAGACTGGACTCAATATAGTCTAAATGGAGCTGCATGGACTAATGATGTAAATAATTCCATTTCAAACGATAATAAAAGTGGAACATACACAATAACAGGGCTTTTACCTAATACACAATATAGTATTAGAACACGATGTAGAAGAAGTGACAGTGGCTTGTGGACTGAAACGGGGGTTATATATGGAACAACAAAAGATATTGCTAAGATAAGCAGTGCAGATAATTTTAATTTTGGAGATAATTTTAAAGTAAATATAACAAATCCATCTGGAGCAAATGTTAAATTAGATATATTAGTAAATAATATTAATATATTGTCTAAAAACCTAAATACAGGCGTGAATAATATAGAATTTACGCAAGGACAGTTAGACAATTTATACAAGCAATTTAAAAATAATAATTCCATTACTATTAATTATATTGTAACAACAAATAATAGTTATACAGACAAAAGAAATGTAATTTGCACATTGACAGGAAATGCAAAGACAATAAAGATTTGTAAAAATGGAGTAATAAAAAGAGGAAAAGCATTTATTAATATAAACGGACAAGTAAAGAGAGCTGTTGTTTGGATTAGTGCAGATAAAACTGCTAAGAGATGTTTTTAGGAGGTATATATGGAACTTTATGTAGTAGATAATAAAACACTTGACATAATGTCTGTTTGCAATGTATGTGATTACAATCTAAATTTAGACGAAGAAACAAATGGAATAAGTGAATTTGTATTACCAGATTTAAACAAAATAAAAAAAGGTTGCTATTTAGTCTTAAATGGACTATATAAGCAATTTTTATTTGTGGTAGATGAAGATATAGCAATTAATAAAAATGAGACTTGTGTAACAGTTTCAGCCTTAGACATATCAAATATTTTTGATAGAAAAGTAATATTAAAAGATAAAGAAAAAATGCAAGAAAAAGGAATTGAAAATTTTATAGCAGATGCAATCTTAGAAAATTTTGTAAATACGAATGATACAATATTAAATTTAGATTACATAGATGTGTATATACATAGTAATACAAAATCTTCTGTTGCCATAGACGAAGACAATGGATTATATAACTTCCACACTTTCTTAATTAATTGCAGACAATACAAAGATATATACACAGAGTTTTCTATAATAAATAAAAGATTAAAAATCGATATAGGTTATAAGCTAGAAGAAACGATGCTAATAGATGCAACACTTCCAGAAGTTACAAATTACAACAAAATTTATGAAGTTGATCCAGTAACAAAAGTAGAAGCATATATAAGAGCAGATTCTTCAACTTATTGTTTATATTTAACAGCAGATAGAGCCACAACAACAGACAAAGATAATCCAAATAGAATCTTTGGAAGAATAGAAACAATCAGCTGTGACACATTAGAAAATGCAAAAGAAGAAGCTTTAAACACAATAAAAGCAAATACATATAAACATTTAGTAGAATTTAGTATAGCAAAAACTTCTAAGCTTATAGATGTTTCTAAATTATATTTAGGAAGACGAATAAAGATAAAGACAGAAGATAGCATATACGATAGTTATATAAGTGCAATAACAATAACGGACGAAAATTTTGTATCTTTTAAAACTGGAAATTTAAGAATTGATTTTACTGATAAACAGAGACAACAAAAAAGAGATGGAACTGTAGGAAATAAAATTGATAAAACTGGAGGAACTGTTATTGGAGACATTGAAATAAAAGGAACATTAAAATCCAAAAACACAGATATAATTTATATTGGAAGCACAGTTATGTGGAATCAAGCGACTATGACTGAAGCTGGATATAAAACAGTTATTGAAGCTTATAACGATTGGTTATTTGCCAATATTTTTAAAAATATTACTATTCCAAATGGATATAAAAAGATGTATAAAATATCTGCATATGTAAGCACAAATACAACAGCAAAGGCAGGTATAGCAATAAACAATAAATTGCTTTTTGAACATCAAACATGGTCAGGAAGCAATTATAGATATTTGGATTATACAGATTTTTTTGAATTAAGTAGTATTCCAGTACAAAAATTAACAGACTATGATGGAACAGGTTATAATGTGCAAATGCATTATGAAGGTGGCGGAACAGCATATATATACCATGCTACGGTACATGGATATTTAGTCAGAGAGGAGTGAAAAGAGTGCAAAATAATATCTATATTGATACAGAAACAAGAAATATAAAATCCAGAAAACATAATTTTCTTGGTATTGCTGGAGAGCATGAAATAGAGCAGATAGTATTTAAGCTATCTGCTTTTATCGTAGGGGAGGCAATATTAGAAATACAAAAATATAACAAAGAAAATAAACAAGAAAAATATTTTATAAATCTTGAAAAGCAAGAAGAAAGCTACATTTTTAATGTAAAAAATAGTTTATTAGATGTAGCAAAGCCAATAAAAATGCAGTTGCATATAACAACTGCTAATGAAGAAGTTTTTAAATCCAAAATTTTTGAAATGCAAGTTTACGAAGCTATAGATGCAACAGAAACAATCCCAGAAGAATATGCTGAATGGATAGATATAGCAAATTCTGCAATAGCACAAATGCACGAATTAGAGCAAACAATTTCTGCAAAGGAAGAAGAGCGACAAGAAGCTGAAACAAATAGAACTAATTCTGAAAAAATAAGAAATGAATCCGAGAAAGATAGACTACAGAAAGAAGAAGAAAGAAAAAAAGCAGAGCAAGAAAGAATAGAAAAAGAAAAAACACGAATAAAAAATGAATCCGATAGAATTATAAATGAAAATAGCAGAATTGAAGCAGAAAAAAACAGAAAGAGCGCAGAAGAGAACAGAACAGAAAATGAAGCAAAAAGAGCAGAAAGCGAAGAAAAAAGAGCACAAGCAGAAGAAAACAGAGCTGAAGAGACAAAAAATGCGATTGCAGAAATAAAGAATTTAAATGAGGATTACAAAGATTTAGCAGAAGAAAAAACAGCAGAGCTGAACGATATAGCTGAAGGTGTAAAAAACATGGCAACAGCAATACAACTACCGCAGTTTTATGTAGATGATGAAATGGACATATACGGGGTAACAGCAACAAATTTATCTAATATAGCACTATATTATGATGGAGAAACAGGTGATTTTAAGGAAGGAGTGACAGAAATTGGCTAGTGAAGATAGAGTACTAGGGCGAATAGGAATAACCCTAAAAGGCGAATATGACAATAACAAGACATATACTAAACTAAATCAGGTAACATATAAAGGATCTTCTTACACATTAAAAGTAGCAGAGGCAAAAGGAGTCTTACCAACCAAAGCAGACTATTGGGTATGTTCTGCAAAAGGAGGTGACAAAGGTGATAAAGGTGACAAAGGAGAAAAAGGAGACCAGGGAATACAAGGAATCCAAGGTATCCAAGGTGAGCAAGGCATACAAGGCAAAAAAGGGGATAAAGGTGACAAAGGTGATAAACCTGTTGCAGGAACAGACTACTTTACAGAAGAAGAAAAAACAGAATTTAAAAATGCAGTTGTAAAGGATTCTAAAACAGAAATAGATACACATACAGCCGATAAGATAACAGAATTTAACAATAATTCCACAGAAAAAATTAACGCTTTTAATTCTAATGCAGAAGAAAAAATAGCAGAATATGATGCACACGCAGAAAGTGTTTTAACAGAAACAGAAGATTTGTTTAATGCACTAGATACAGAGAAAATAAGTGGAAATGAGCTATACATAGAAGACGCAAAGCCTTGCAGAGTTATTAATGCAGGAATTAGCGGAATGTATAAGCAAGGAACTACTACAGGTGCGAATATACTCGACATATCCGATATGTTATTTGGTAATAGTTCGTTAGAGCAAAATGGACTAAAAGCTACATTAAATAATGATAGTTCTATAACAATAAATGGAACTGCAACAAAAACTACATATCTAAAGAAAAGTCTAAAAAGTGTTTTAGAAGATGGAAATTATTATTTTTACAATTTTAATAATATAAATCAGTCTATTGAAAGTTACTATATGTTAATACAGGGAAGAAAAAGTACAGGATACACACCAACAGATTATTATAATGTAAGAGGATATCAGGCTGCTAATTTTATCAAAGATACAGAAACTTATAATGCAAGTTTTGATTGCATGTTTGTTTTTAAAAAAGGTTTTGTTGCAAACAATTTAAAATTGTATCCAGTAATATCCAAAACAGCACAAACTGGTTTTGAGCCATATACAGGGAAAATCGCATCTCCAAGTCCGGACTATCCGCAGGCAATTGAACAGGTTGATAGCGTGAAATTACAATATACGGGAAGTAATTTATTAAATTATACACAAATATTAAATACCCCAAGTACTACTTCTGGAATAACTATAAAACTTGAAGCAAATGGAAATATAACTATTTCCGGAAAACCCAAATATTCTTATTTTTCGGTTATTCAATCGAAAAATATAATTGACATCTTGAAAGATGGAGAAACTTATTATTTAGATCAAAGTAATTATAATCGTTATTTTTATACAGAAATACAAGCCGTAAAAGTAGATGGAAGTATAACATATATAGGTCCTCAAAAAAGTTGTGCAAGTTTTAAAGTAAATAAAAGTTTATTTAAAAAATATGTAATAAGAATAATAGGCGGAAGTTTAACAAACTGGGGAGAAGAAGAAAGAACAGTGACTTCAAATTTTAAACTTACAAGGCAAAAGAACCTGCCATTTGAGAAATATATAGAAAAAACAGTAAACATAGATTTAAAAGGCAACAAACTATGTGCAATTTCAGATACAATAAAAGACAAATTACTAATAGATAGAAGTGGAAATGTTGTATTACAAAAAAATGTTAATAAATATATTTTTACTGGAAATGAAAATTTTATAATAAATTCTACAACAGACAGCTACAATGAATTTACATGTGTTATACCTAATTTATATCCTAAAAAATATTTTGAAACAAAATCCAATAAATTTCTTTACAATTTGGATAATAGAATTTCAATTTCTGACACAGGGGCAAGTTATATCCGAACACCAATTAAATTACAAATAGATACAATAGATAAATTCAAGACCATTATTAAAGATACAGAAGTATATTATGTATTAGCAACACCAGAAATAATCGACCTAGGACAACTTATCGAATTGCCAAAAACTTTTGAAGGTATAAACAACATTTGGGCAGAAACAAACTTAGGCAATACAGAGATAGAAATAGAGTATGTACAAGATGTAAAGAAACTACTAGAAAAACAAGCAGAACAGCAAAATGCAAGACTAGATAACATAGAAGCATTATTAAGTACAACAGAAACAAGTGCATTACTATTAGATAATATGCAAACAGATTTGGAAAAGGAGGTGGAGTAGAATGAATATAGCAACATTACTAGAAAAATTAATAACAAAGAAATACTATGCAAATAAAGAAGACATAGAGAACAAATTAAATGTATTTTATGCAATGAATAAGATAACGGACGAAGAATACAGCAATTTAACACTAAAAGTAGAAGAAGTTTACGCAGTAGTAGAAGATACAGAAGTAACAGAAGAAGTTGCAGAAAGCGAGGCTGAATAATGGCATTAATTAATTTTATAAAAGATTATTGGGTACAGATAGTATTTATCTGTACCCTTATTACAGCAATATATAAATTCGGAAAGGCACTAATAGAAGCAACAAAATGTAGCCTGCGAAACGACATTTTAGAAATATACGATAGATGTAAAGATACTAAAAAAATAACCAAATGGCAACTGGAAAGTATAGAGTATAGCTACAAACAATACAAGATGCTAAAAGGCAATTCTTTTGTAGAAACATTAGTAGAAAAAGTGGAAGATTTCGAAATTATTGATTAGGAGGGAACAGTTATGAATAATAATAAAAGAAAAATGATTATAACTGCAATAGTAACAATTATTTTAGCTGTAATTAGTGCGATTTGGGGCGTCAACTATAGTGAACGAGATGTGAAAGAAATTGCTGATTTCGTGGAAACTGTGGTAAATACTGTGGATAATATTGTAGATAACCAGTCCACGACAGAAATCCCAGAAGGAACAGAGCAAGAAGAAAAAATGGTTGAAACGCAAGAAACAGAAAGCGAGTTGTTTGAGGAACAAGGAGAAATTGCGTATAATGGTTCAGATAAAGCACCAAATATTACTTTAGGAGATTATGTTGGTTTAACATATTATTCCCAAATTGATTCGCGATGGAAAAAAGATATATATTCTTCTGTAGGAGATTATAGCCAAACAATTGGAAGTTCCGGTTGTGGTCCGACAAGTGCTGCTATGGTTGTAAGTTCTATAAAAGGTAATATAACTCCAAAAGAAATGGCAGACTTGTATGTTCAATATGGCTACCGTTCTAAAAATAGTGGAACATACTGGAGTGCTTTTAAATGGACTGCAGATGTATTCAATATTGAATATAAAGAAACCGGAAATTTTGATAATGCTATAAATGCATTAAAAGATAATAACTATGTTGTTGTTTCTTGCGGTGCGGGTCTTTTTACTTACGGAGGGCATTATATAGTAATTGTTGGAGTAGATGGGGATAATCTAAAAATATATGATCCTTATTTATACTCTGGGAAATTTGATGTTTCTACAAGAAGGGGGAAAGTTGTTGTTAATGGAAATACAGTATACTGTAGTATAAATAACTTTAAAAAATATGCTAATTATAAACAATTTTTCTGTTATAAATATAATCCAAATGCAGTAAATACAAATAATTCAACAGATACGCAAGTTTCTACAGCTACATATATTCGATATGTAAAAGTAAATACAACATTGAATGTAAGAAATTCGCCAGGAGGAGCTAAAGTAGGAAGTCTAAAAAATGGCACAGAAGTTACAGTGTATGAAACAAATGGAATATGGGCAAGAATAGGAGAAAGCAAATGGGTAAGTGTAGCTTATTTATCTTCTATAAATCCGAATAAAAAAGTTACATCCACTCAAAAAACATATACAACAGGAAAATACAAAATTAGCACTAATATTCATGTCAGAGCAGGTGCAGGAACAAATTATAAAGCAAAGACATATAAACAGTTAACTCAAAACGCAAGGCACCAAAATAAGCTTTGTGGTAATTATTACTACAATGGATACAGAAAAGGTGTAATTTGTAATGTTACAAAGGTGCATAGTAACTGGGGATTAACAAAAAGCGGTTGGATATGTTTAGACTATTGCAAAAAAATTTAAAAAAATATTGACAAGAATATAAACATAGTATATTATAAATTCAATTCCAATAACTCGGTAGATTCTATATTAAATTAGTCTACCTTCTAGTTTAACTATAACATGTAATGTATTTTAATGAATTTTAAAATAAAAATAATATTTTCTAAACTATTATTAGTTTAAAATTTATTAAAAAAATTGGTTTAACTTTAACACGTAGTGTATAAATAAAAAAATAAGAGGAATTTTCTTCCTCTTATTTTTAGTTTTCCCAAATATCCCAAGTCCAAACAATTATTTTTAACGGATCTTCGTTATTCTTAACAATATCAAAGTTAATGTTAATTTCTTTATCTTTTAATATTTTTGTTTTAATAGAATATGAAGCACTTGTTTGATCTAAAACATCTTCAGTGTAATCGAATGCACTAGATGTACTTCCAGTAATATTTTTAATTGCATTATCAACATCTAATAAAGACATTTCTTTTTTTAATACTTCTTTCCTTATTTCATCCATCATTTTTTCAATTCTTTCTTTGTCATAGTCATTGCATATAACAACTTCAAAATGTTCACTGTTATCGACATCTTCTTGTGTTTTATAGAAATAATACTCAACATCTTCTTCTATATTATCCTCAACATATTCTTTTGCTTCTTCATAACTGTCAAAATTAGTATATTTACTTTCAATTGTAAAATCGTAATTTCCTTTTTGATCATATTGCACATACGCTTTCTCTAAAATAATTCCTTCCATTTTAAAATCCTCCTTATTTATAATAATTTTTTTTCCATCAAATGTTAGTGTTGCTGTTCTATCTGCATCGTTAAAACCTAGTTCTTTAATCCACGGAACTGGTAATGTTATTCTGGTTGTAGTATATCCATTTCCATTTTTGGCAAATAATATTTTTGTAGTTCTTATTTCAACATCTTCGTTTTCCATATTTACATCTTTTCCTTTCGTTTTGTTAAATACATATTAACATAGTCGTGTCGACTTGTCAACAGTTTTTTCAAAAAAAATAAAAAAATTTCAAAAAAACTCGAAACCATTTAAAACAGAGGCATAAAACTATATTACTAAAATATAAAAACGGCTTAAAATTGATTGTGAAAGGTCGATTTTTACTTATTTTCGTATAATTACACATTAAAAATAAATGAACATTTTTTATCAAAAAATATTGAATTTTATATTTTTTATTTATATAATTAATGTACTAAAAAACACATTTGTACATAAGATATAAAAGGAGGGGGTATATATGTATCAAGATTGGATGGAAAATGTACCTTTAGATGTAGATTCTAATAAAGGCAATAATAAGGAAAACAATAAATAAAAATAAGAAGAGTTTATACTCTTCTTATTTTTGGCTCTAAATATTTAAAAGCTTTTAATTTGTTTTTTTCTTCTTTTTCTCCATCTTTTTTTCTAATTTTTTGCCATTCTACATAAACATGTATAATATTAGTATAATATTTATCTGCATAATTTTTATTATAGTACCCAATTGTAGCTGCTAATGTTTTTACTGTTCTTAGGAAAATTTGGTGCAGAGATTGATAGATATAGTACGTACCTGCGGATTGGCTAGAAATATACATACATATATATTCTAATTCATTTAATACGTCCGATACTAGTGATCCAAAACGGAATGGTAAACCTTGATTGTCTAATACAAATAATTTCCTTGCTTCTTCGTCAGTATAGGTTCTTTTATATAGGTTATTATATTCATCTATAGAATGTTTCTGCAGATAAAATTTTTTAAATTCGATATGAAGTAGCCCTTTTGCTTTTAAGTCGTTAAGTTGTTTTTTGGAATATTTTTTAGACATTATTTTTTCAATAATTGAGGTGATTTCTTTTGAATTTTTATATATAATTTCTTTTATACTTTTTGTGGAAATTCTATGCTCTAAAAGATGTAAATATGTAAGTTGTAAATCTCCGTTATTAAAGCAATCTTCATAACTATTCCAAAATTGTTGATTTTCATATAAATTTGAAATTTCTTCTCTATCAAAGCGCTTTAGATTATTCATATTAATATGTTTTAAATCTAATAAATCTCCTAAGCTACTTTTACTAATAACCGTGCCTATTATATAACATTTGTTTAGTAGTTCGTCTGAAAATAATTTTGCAATTTCAGCACCTTTTTCTTGTTGAGAAAGATTTTTTGATTTATCAAATTGATAAATTCCCCAAAATAATGCTAAAACTCCACCTAATGCCGTTATCCAGATTCCCCAATTATTAAGAGATATATCGAAAATAAAGATTTCTTGTGTTTCAAAATTATCAGGAGTTTGTCTCGAAAAATTAAATAATAAAATACTTGATCCAATAAATAATATTGCTATGATAAGAAATATATACCATCGTTCTTTAATATAATTTAAAAATCCTAAGTGTTTCATATAGATCCTCCGTAAAAATAATTTATAGTGATTATATAAAGTTTTAAATTTAAAATCAACAGAAAAGTCGAAAAATGTAAAAAAATAAAGTGTTCGACAAATTTCGACACACATAATTAACATAATATGCTATAATGAAAAGGGTGATGTATATGAGTATAGATTTACTAATATTACGTAACCGAGTTAAACTAGAACGAATGATAAGGGAAGATAAAGAATATAGCATAATATTGAGACAAAGTAAAAAGCTGGACAAATTAATAAATGCAAAGATGAAAGAGATTAACGCAAGTTAGTCTCTTTACATTTATATACATATTGTTACTAAAATGTATTGCTGTGCCAAAATATTTTTGTTAAAGTTGGGAAATATATATGTAGGAGGATAAAAAATGAAAGTAAAAATTAATGTTAAAGAAATAAGAGATAGCAAAAGTATTACATTAGAAGAATTATCCAAAAAAGCAGATGTAAATTTAAAAGATTTAGAAAAATTTGAAAATGGAGATATTAATATTAAATTTGATATTGCAGTTAAAATTGCCTATGCTTTAGGCGTAAAAGTAACAGATTTATACAAAATAGAAGAGTATTAAGCTCTTCTATTATTTTTCTTGCATTTCAATATTGATTAACAAATCTATTACATGGCTTATTTCCATAACTTCTGCGGAATTTAAGCCATATTTATCTATTCTTTTATACATTTCTTCTTTTAAATTTTCTATATCAAATTTGGTGTAAAACAAATCTTTTATATTTACATCTAATGTTGTAGCAATAGAAAGTAATTTATCTAATGTAGGATTGTTTTTGTTTCCTTTTTCCAAATCTTCTATATAGCTTTTGGAAACGTTAGACAATTTACTTAATTTGCGTATACTATAACCTTTTTGTTTTCGTAAATCTTTAATTCTAAATATTATCATATTGCACCTCTGAAAATAGTATCTTACTATTATACTATTTTTATTCACAAAACCGCAATATGACGCTGTTAGCGGACACTTTTGTCGAACGATTTTTCTTGACTTTTTTCGACATTAAAATATAATAAAAAAGAAAAGAGATAGACAACTGGAACTTGTCTATCTCTATAAGGACTGTTACTCTAACACAAACGTAACAGTTAGAGTATACAGTTCCTTTATAAAAAAGTCAAGGAGGAATTACATATGGAAAAAGAAATGTTAAAAGAAATATGCGAAAAATATTGCAAAAAAGAAAGATTTATTTTATTATTATATAAGATTGCAAAAACAAATAATGTTAATAATATAGAAGAAAGTATAAAAACATTTTTGAAAACAAGTGTGTCAAATAAGTGTGTCAAAATAATGAAAAACAGATAAAAATACAATAATATATATTTCTACAAGAAAAATACAGTAAAGACTGAAAATCCCTGTGTCCCTGGTTCGATTCCAGGTGAAGCCACCATAATTAAGAATCAGCAGGAATGCTGGTTCTTTTGTTTATATGTATTAAAGAAAAATGGAGGTAAAGATGAAAGAAATATTATTTGCCACAGGAAATACAGCAAAAGTTGATAGATTTTATGAAAAATTATTAAAAAACGGAATATTATTAAAGTCATTGAAGGATATAAATATCAATATTGATATAGAGGAGAATGGAAAGAATGCAATAGAGAATGCAATGATAAAAGCAAAAGCATATTATGATGCCACAAAAATAACCACTATGGCTATGGATGATACAATGTATATAGACGGTATTCCAGAAGAAAAACAACCTGGTGTTTTTGTAAGAAGAGTAAATGGTAAGAGATTAAATGATAAAGAGATGATTGACTATTATACAAATCTTGTAAAAACATATGGTAAAGATGGAAAATTAAATACAAAATGGATATTAAGTATGGTAATTATAAAAGATGATAAAATTTCAACATACACAGGTATTACAAATGAATATTATTTGGTAGACAAGCCAGCAAAAAAATAAAAGAGGGGTATCCATTAAGTTCAATATTAATAAATAAAAAGCTTAATAAGTATGACGTTTACTTAACAGAAGAAGATAAAAAAATTGGACAATCTGATGATAATAATTTTATTAATTTTATTGAAAAGGTTATTAGTAAATAAAAATCTAAAAATATCTTATGTTAGTGTAAAATTTGAAATAAACATAAAATTTTGAATTGTATTGAAAAATTAAAATTGGCTAAACATTTATTGTGCTAATAAAAATATTAAATACAACACATTATAGTTTTAAAATAAATATATAACACATAAATTGACATAATTGTCCAAAAGTTGTAAAATAAAAAAAGAGAGGATGTGATATTATGTCAAAATTGGTATTAAGTAGTTTTAGTTTATTAAGCATAGCAATTATAGTAATATCGTATATAGGAATGTGGAAATGCTTTGAAAAAGCTGGAGAAAAAGGTTGGAAGGCAATTATTCCATTTTATAATTATGTAGTATTATATAAAATAAGTGGAATGAGTCCATATTGGGTTATACTAAATTTTGCAACATGGATAGTTAGTATAGCAAGCGATTTATATGAAAATTATGGTGTGGCAGTAATGTCTTATAATAGTAATTTACTTCTTGGTCTATTTTATTTAATTATGTTAGGTTTATCAATATTTGAACTTGTAATTTCAATATTAATGGTTATAAACTTTTGTCATAGCTTTAATAAAGGAGGAGGATATATTGCAAGTATGATATTAGTATCTCCAATATTTTATATGATAATTGGATTGGGAGATGCTAAGTATATTGGTCCTAAAGGAAAAGAAAATAAAGAATCGGTTGTTATAAATAATAATATTTAAGAATATTACGAGAAGATTAATGATTTTATTTTGAAATTATTAATCTTTTTTTATCAAAAATATAATAAATATTGTGAAAATTTACATAATGTAGTATACTTAATAGGTATTCGACCGAATACAGTTGGTTAAACGTTCTATAACTAGAAAACGGAGGCAAAAATATGAAGAACGAAAATAACTTAGAAGCAGTAAACAAAATAGAGTGGATGTGGGTACCTCGTTCCAGTGATTGGAAATATGAGGAGATCCTTGAACACAAAGTTACATCACGCAGAGAAAAGGTTTTCAAAGAACGACTGATAAAAGCAGTGAGAACAAGAATCAATGGATTTAATGTTCCTGTATATGATCCATCATTAAATGAAGATGGAAAATTGCAGTTTAAATCAGGATGTATGCCAGCAATAAACCATTCTTATAATGAATGGGAGATGATGGCAAGAGATTGCGGTGGGAGACTTGGAAATGGAAATGAATATATCTTATTTTCTGCTACTTTAATTAGTAGACTAATGGAAATTGGATGTTCAGAAGCAAATGCCTGGTATTCTGTTGTAACTGATTCAAGATATATGGGACTATATTCTGGTACAGTTGACTCTAAATTAATAATGGAAAAGACTGGATCTAGAGTTCGTGTTGGAAAATATGATTTGGGTAATGTTGCAAAAATTTTATCAAAAGATAAATATGGATGCATAACAATTGCAAGTGGTGCATACAACGAAAGTTGTTATGATTTTGCGATTGCACAATTTAGAGCAACATATAATAATCTTGAACCTTTTAAAAAGGCTGTTGGTTGGATTGTATTCTAAGTTAAGGAGGTACTTTTTGATAAAAGTACCTCTTCTTTTTTGTGAATTATTAGGAAAAGTATAATGCTTAAGAATTATAAATTGAAATTTTTTTAATATAAAAAAAATTTCAATTGGATAGTTGTATATATTAAAAATATAGAGGAGAATATGTCTAAATATTACAGATGAATTTGAGAATGTGTTTTTCATTATAAATAAAAATCATTAAATATAAGACTTTTACTTGAAAAATGCAAAAAAATATGATAAATTGAAACAAATTTGCACAGCAAAGTGGAGGAAGTTATTGTGAAAGAAAATATAGAAACTACAAAAGAACCATATTTAAGACCAGTTGTAACACTTATCATATACAATAATGGTAAAATATTATTGCAAAAAAGAGAAGACAATGGATGTTGGGCAATTCACGGAGGGGGAATTGAATTAGGAGAACAGTATATAGATACACTTAATCGCGAAATACAAGAAGAGCTAAATATAAAACCAATAAATCCAGAATTAATGGGAATTTATTCTGGAAAAGACTTATTTAATATTTATCCTAAAAGTAAAGATCAAGTGTATATCTTAAATCATGTATTTTTCTGTGAAAACTACGAAGGAAAAATAAAATTCACAGATGGTGAAGTAGAAGATTTGAAGTGGTTTGATTTAGATAATCTTCCAGAAAATATATTTAAAGTAAACAAACCTATCATAAATGATGTAAAAAAATTTGTTTCTGATAGAAGAGTAATTGTAAAATAATTGTTAATTTTCTGCTAAAAGCAGATTATTATATAAATAGCAAAATAATGCTATTACATACGCACAAATCATTGGACAAGATCATAAGGAGGGTTTTTATGATATCATCAAATTTGAGTGATCTTGCAGAAATGGTTGAAAAAAATCGGAATGGTAAGACTGTTGTTTTGGCAACAGGTACATTCGATTTGTTTCACTATGAGCACCTTAAGTATTTAGAGGGAGCTAAGAAAAATGGAGATATTTTGGTTGTTGCTGTAAAAAGCAATAGGTGTGCAGCAATGAAAAATCCAGAAAGACCTGTAATTTCAGAAGAACAAAGAGTGGCTATAGTAGACGCAATAAGATATGTGGATTATACTATTATTGTGGATTATGACCCAAGTACTGTTCTCGAATTTGAATCTGAAAACAAAAAACAGGAGGAATGGCTGATAATTTTTCAGGACTTGTTTAAAACTTTGAGACCTGATATACTGTATTATGAAAATAATCCTGTATTACAGTCTGCAAGAAATAAGGTTTTTGAGAAGTATGGAATTACAGGCGTAATGAAAGAAAGAGGTGAAAAAGCCTCAACAACTGAAATTATCAAAAAAATGAAAAGTTAAAAAAGAGCGCTAGTTTTTCTGCACAAAACTAGCGCTTTTTCATATGTTGGAATTTGTAGTAAAATATAATCAGAATAAGATAAATGTAAAGGAGTGATTTTATTTGAAAAAGACAATTATAGTATTAAGTTGTGTATTAATTGTATTAGTAATATGTTATATTATAAAATTTGGAAAAGTGAAAGTCCCAGATGATGCTGAATGTATAGCTACAATAATTCAATCTAATAAAAGCAATAAATATTATTTATCATATGAATTTTATAAAATTAATGGAAAATGTGTATATAAAAAAATGGAAGAGTATGATGTGGGAATTACTACGCAAGTAGTACATCCAAAATTGATTGATACCAAATATATAAGAAATAAAAAAAGTTTTGAAAAATTAAAACATGAAATTGAAGAAAATAGAAGCCAATATGATGAATTAAAAATTTATTACGGAAAAAAAGATAATTGTACCTTAGATGGATTGGAAGAATATTTGCTAAATGAAGAGTAAACTTATATAAATATAATAAAAAATAAATAATGGAATTTCACACAACGCTCTTGTATATACATAAAATATATGATAAAATAGACTTTACATAATTTAAAAGAGAGGAGTAATATGATGAAATTTTTTGACAGATTTTATTTAGACAAAGAAAAGGATATGATTGTAAATTTATATAAAGAAAATGAAGATGAATTAAAATATATAATAGAAACACCCAACCATAAAACTGGAAATTTAATAACAAATTTAGCCAAAATATGCGGAGTTGAAACAATAAAAAATGATAAAGAGATGAAAATAATTGAAGGCGTAATTCCAGCAAGTATAAATTGCGATAATGAAGAAGTATATATATTCAGATTAGGTGGAATAAAAATTGCAAATATATATTTAAACGGAAAAATAGAAATAAAAGCACAAATACCTGCAATTAATAAAACATTAATGTCACAAACAAAAGAGTATAAATTAGATGTTAAAAAAACATTAATAAAAACATATATCTTAAAAAAATACAAATTTAGAACAGATCTACATACACATATACATGCAAATTTAAATTCAGATGATTTAATAGCACTAGGAATAAAACATCAAATAAAATATTCATTATATTACATAAAAAAGTTAGGATTGAAATTATCTGATAAACAGGCAAATGATTTATTTACAGAAAGATGTAAAATAGAAAAAAAATACGCTTATTGTGATTTACCAGGGAAAAAATTAATAAGAAAAATTGATGACGAGACATATATAAATTTTGCTGACTTAATTTTAAATAATCCAAAAGATATGGAAGAAAACATTGCTAAAATAAGAAACAGCCTAGTATTAATGAAAGATGGGCAAGCAGTATTTACAAACTTAGAAAAATTATATATTTATCGTTACGCTTTTTCAAAAGGAAAAATAAGTGAAAATAAAATAGCAATAAGAAATAGTAAAATAGATAAAATACCTAGCAGAACAATTAAAAATGTTTTATATAAAATGCAAGAAGATTCTGTAAGTGAAAATTATAAAAATAACACTTTATTACAAGACAAATTATTGTGGGTAGCTAGAGAATATCAAAAACAAGGAATTACATATGCAGAAATTTCTGTAACTTGGATTGTAAGAAAAGGTGAGGAAGGTGCTAAAATATTACAAGAGCTACACGAAATATTACCTAAAATAGAAAAAGAAACAGGTGTAAAATTAAGATTTTTAGGATCTTTTAGTAGAACCCTAATGACAGAAGAACAATTAAAAGAAGGTATTGATGTTTTAAAAGTTGCAGCAAAAAGTCCATATATAGTTGGTAGTGATATCATTGGTGAAGAAATAAATGACATTCGTAATTTTAAACAAGTATTAAAAGAGCTTGTTGAATTTGCAATAGAGCAAGATGATGGATTTACAATTCGTGTTCATGCAGGCGAGAATGATAGTTTTAAAGAAAATGTTGAAAGAGCAATTGAATGTATAAAAGAAGCTGTTCCAGAAGGTAAAAAAATGCCAAGATGTAGAATAGGCCATGGATTATATGGTATTGATTTGGAAACAGAAAACGGAAAAAAATTAGTTGAAGACTTAAAAAAAGATGGAGTAATATTAGAATTCCAATTAACATCAAATGTAAGATTAAATAATTTAACAGATTTATCATCACATCCTATAAAAAGATATTTAGCTAATAATGTAAATTGCGTTCAAGGTACAGATGGATGTGGATTCTACGGAACTGATTGTATGGAGGAGCAAATGGCCCTTACAAATTTATTAAATTTAACGGATGAAGATTTAGCAAAGATGAAAAAGGTAGAAGATGACTTGATTGCTAAAAATGATGAATACTTTAAAATTAAAAGCAAAGAATTTGAAGAATGGTTAAATGGAAGAGATATAAAAGATGCTATTTTACAAGAAGAGCTAGCTGAAATTGAAAAAAATAAAAACAGAGCTTTTTCAATAGGAAGAAATACAGATATAGATTCAGCCGAAATTTTTAAAGAAAAAATAGTAAAATTACCACAAGATAAAGTGCCTATTATTATTGCCGGTGGAAGTTTTAATTCAAAAGGAAGAGAAACTGTTATTACAGAAAGAGGAAAAGAATTATTAAAAGAGCTTATTGAAAAATTGGATAGTGAAAAAGCATATTTTGTTATAGGTCATAAAATGCAAGGGTACGAAAAGGCAATTATTGATATAAGTAAAGAAGTAAATAAAAAATTTGAAATAGATGCAATAATTCCGAAAAAAGTAACAAAAGAGCTAGCAGAAATGTTGGTAAAAAATGATTTAAATGGAGTATGCATTTCAACAGAATCTGAAGAGCTTGGAATATATAAAAGCTTTAATTATGAAATTTTTGAAAGAAGAAA
>ERZ773243.905-NODE-905-length-37261-cov-3.320943_pt1 | contig 37261 bp, 17 predicted proteins | sample MGYA00580520_ERZ773243 | MGnify/ENA primary metagenome ERZ773243 (study PRJEB29015, sample SAMEA2737747) | human gut metagenome | biome: human gut; feature: human-associated habitat; material: faeces | place: China | collected 2012 ... | reverse complement strand
TGCTCCGTAAATGCGGCTTCTACCGCTGCAAGGCAGGACACTTCACGGAAGGCTTCGGCTTGCGTGGCTACGAAGCGGCAGAGGAGGCTTGCAGGATGTGGGGATATACTTTGTCAGACTATGTGTCGGAAGGCGTGGTAAACGGGAAATAGCGGGTTTTCTGGCACAAACATAAGGCATAACGCAAAATCAAGAGAAATAACAGATACAAAGGAGAAATAACAATGTTTGTTGCACGAGACACCGAAGGAACGCTCGTTTGGGCAGACGAAGCAAATAAGCAGACAGATTATTTCTGCCCGGTATGCAGCGGGAAGCTGATTCTGCGAGCAGGGGAAGTCAACGCACACCATTTCGCACATGAAGCAGGCGCTTGCCCCGACCACTGGCATTACGATATGAGCGACTGGCACAAGACTATGCAGGAACAATTCCCCATTGAGTGCCGGGAAGTTGTGATGAAGCATAATGGTGAAACACATCGTGCAGATGTCTTTAAGGACGGCGTCGTAGTAGAATTTCAGCACAGTCCTATTACGCCGCAAGAATTCAGAGAACGGAATACATTCTATAACACCCTCGGCTACAAAGTGGCGTGGGTGTTCGATGTCTCAGACAAAGGCATTGTACCTACTATTGGCAAAGACGAATTGCCGGACTACTTTCATCTCTATTGGGAGCGCCCGCTGTCAGTCCTGCGCTTCGGACCGGTTCCGCAGCAGGACAGTGTCAATGCTTGGGTCAGTATCTGCTTTTATTTCGGCACAATTGAAACCGGTGAAGACAAGCCTGAATACGCAATTCGCCGTGTCAACTGGTCACATGTTGACCACATGAGTTGGAAACCGACATACAAATACTTTAATGTAGATGATGACCACGAAATTCACATGAGCGGCAAAATGGATATGCTTGATTTTTTCCGTACCACTATCGAAATGATGCGGAAACGGCTCGCAAAGGAGCCGCAACAGCAGTTCCTGCGCGTAGTGGATAGGCATAGAGGATTCCTTGCACCGTGCCCAAAGGGAAATGCAAACGGAGGCATGAGGACCTACGGCTGCAGAGACTGCGAAAGCTTCATCTGCAGTATGACCTGCGTTTCCGGCGGGTCGAGCGGTGTATACTGCGCCTATCCGGCGCAGGCAAATACATATGGTGACTGGGATACAGACTATAGGGTGTAATAGCAATGAAACAAAAGCTGTGTTTTGAGAATTTTTTAAAAGACTATGTGCGGGACCTTTCGTTTGGAACAACGAACATCAAGAAACTTGTTGCGGAATGCGAAGATTTCCCGAAGTTGCGCGAGCCGCTGTTCCTATATGCGAAGTTCAATGGGAAACTGAATCTGCTGTATTCCGTTCTGGAGAAAACGCCCAATGGGGAGCTTCAGCACCTGTGTGACACTTATGGCAACACGCTGACCATCGAGCAGTTGGAGCAACAGGATGAGAACCTTCCGGAGCGGCTGCGGCGCGTCTGGACCAGCTATGTAGCTGTACGGGATAGTGCGGAAGCAGATAACTATATGAAGGGACTGATGCGCAAGAAAGTCCTCTCCCTTTTAGCGGAGAAGCATGTCACCGTATACCGCGTATGCAAAGATACCGGTGTCAATCGTGGCAGGGTATACCGTTGGCTTAACAAAGAGGATATGAATGCCATCAGTTGCCGGAGTGTTGCTAAGGTTCTTCGGTATCTGGATAAGTTGCCGGAAAACGCTTAAACTGCCACATAGCAAAAGTGTTCTTTTCATTTACAAAATACCATAAATATGGTATTTTGTAAACAAAAGGAGACGCAGCTATGAGTGTTGGGAAAAGCGTTAGATATTATAGAGAACAAAAAGATGTATCGCAGCAGTGGTTGGCAAATGCCATTGGTGTGAGTAAAATGACTGTCTCAAACTTTGAAAGTGATAAAAAATATTCGAATGTCGAAATGGTCAAGAAAATCTGCGAGGCGCTTGGTATTACCCTTGGCAAGCTGATGTCGTACAAAGAGGACATCGAGATTGCCGAAACTGTATTTCACAACAACAAACTGACTAAAGCCGAGAAAAATGCGATTCTGGCGCAGGTACGACTGAATGTGCAGATGTATCACGATGCTTGCATGTGTGCCAATGCGGAAGTGGATGAAAACAGGCTGCCGAAGGGAAAAATTCCGATGGGAACTGACCTCGAAGAAATCGCAGCATATATACGAGAAGCATTGCACCTACCTGCAAGTGGACCGGTGGGTAATCTTGTTCAGACTCTTGAGAGAAGTGGCGTGTTTGTCACCATCATCAAACGAAATGCAATTGCGAAGAGCTTTTCAAGCCTCGCCGCGATGACGACCAATGGGGTCCCGATTGTTGCAATCAGTAGCGGCTTGGACCGTTATGGTCAGCGTGAAGAGCTGACACATGCTCTTATGTATCTGCTGTTCTCGGACATAAATGAGCGAATTCTCAACAATGCTGTGGAGTATTTCTTACTGCCAAGCGAAGACATTATTCGGGAGCTGGGACGGAAGCGCAAGAGTCTGTGTGCCAAGGAAATCCGAATAATTGCTGAGAAATACGGGGTATTCGAGAAGTGTGTGGTTCGCCGCGCGAAGGAAGAAGGCGTCATCAACCGCAAGTGGCAGAATAATATCCAAAACGTCATAGTGGACGAACGAAAAGCAGAATTGCCGACTCGCTTGCTGCAGATAGTGTTGAGAGCTTATACAGAAGGTGAAACCAGTATCTCAAGAGCAGCAGAACTGTTGCAGACGGACAGCAGTACGGCAGCTACAGCACTCAAGGAATAAAAAGAAGGGGGGGTGCGTAATAGCATCTCCCTTTCACTTTGCGTCTCCACCATTACACCCTATATAATTACTTGATTTTCTCCACGGTATCTGATATAATCATATAAGGTGGTGAGAATATGATAAAAACAACCGCAATTATGCTCCAAGAGCTAAATAATTACAAGAACCCGCGAGACAAGTTGGCTCATATGGTCAAGAAGAAGGAGTGCATCCCTGTTATACAGGGATTATACGAAACGAATCCTACGACTCCCGGATACCGGTTGGCAAACACTATTTGCTCTCCATCGTATTTGTCTTTTGAATTTGCGTTGTCATATCATGGATTGATTCCGGAAGCAGTATATAACTTCACATCAGCCACTTTTGAAAAGAAAAAGAAGAAGGAATTCAAGACACCTTTTGGAACATTCACATATCGCGATGTTCCTTCTGCAGCATATCCGTATGGAATCGAATGTGTAAGTGAAAATGGGTATACTTTCCAGATAGCAAGTCCGGAAAAAGCATTGTGTGACGAACTCTATATTCAATCCCCTGTAACAAGCCAAAGAGAACTAAAAGAACTCCTTTTCGATGGTTTGCGAATCGACTGGGAGTTGTTCTGCAAGTTGAACATGGATGATATTCTATTTCTTAATAGCAAGTATCATTGCACGAATATCCAAAAGCTGACTAAAACAATGGAGAAAATTGCATGACAACAATAATCGAACAGATGCTGAAAAAATACGACAGCAAAAATATGTACGACCAAAAGAATGCGATGAAGGAAGTTATGCAGGAAATTGTTCTGTATGGGCTGTCCCGCGCCGGTTTCTTTAAGGAAGCTGCATTCTATGGTGGGACTGCTCTACGTATTTTCTATGGTCTGGACAGGTTTTCGGAAGATTTGGATTTCTCCTTGATGACGAAAAATCCAGATTTTGATTTGAAAGCGTTCTTTCCAGAACTGGAAAAGACAGTTCGCTCTTTTGGTCTGAACGTTGATATCACCGAGAAGGAAAAGACAAAAGAATCTGCTATTCGCTCTGCGTTTCTGAAGGGAAATACCAAAGAGCATTATCTGCTGTTTTACTCTGATGAGGCAGCAGCAAACAGCATCACAAAAAACGAGACTATCAAAATCAAGTTTGAAATCGACACAATGCCGCCGGATTACGCAACATTTGAGCGTGAATTCCCTCTAACGCCATTTCCCTATGAAGTCAACCTGTATGATATGCCGTCTCTTTTTGCCGGAAAGATTCATGCGGTTTTATGTCGTGCGTGGCATAATCGCGTAAAAGGGCGCGATTTGTATGATTATGTGTTCTATCTCTCAAAAGGGGCGAGCGTAAACCTGAAGCATCTGCAATGGCGACTGATTCAAAGTGAAGTATTAACGGAGACGGATGCTTTTGATATTAAAATTCTTCGTTCGATGCTATGCGACAAATTCGATACTATTGATTATGAGCAGGCGAAACAAGATGTTAAGCCGTTTATAAGAGACACATCCCAATTGGACATCTGGAGCGCTGAGTTCTTCAAGGGAATAACAAATCAACTTCATTAAGCAAATAAAAGAGAAAAGACCGCTTCCACTTATTGTGGCGGAGACAGTCTTTCTTAATTCCTTGTTACAAAGGAGAGAAGTAAAAATGGCATATTTTCACCGCTGTATCTGATTTAATCATATATGCTGGAGAAAATCAAGCAAATAAGTGCTGCAAAATGGCTTACACAAGCTCCAACGTGAGCTGTGGCATTGACAACTATTTGCAATGTGGCTACAACAAGACAAGAGAGCTGATGCTGAAAGGCAATGATACACCATTGTGTTCCGGCACGCACCGTGGTGAAGAGCCTCTGGAGGAGTTGTGCGTGTGAACCTCAAACCGGATAAGTGCTAAGCGAGCACCGAACGAAAACATGCTTTGGGTCCTACTATCGAGGCGGGACCTCTTCTTTTTCGTCGGAGAGTAGGTCTCAACAAAGTCCACCACCAAAAGAGGAAATCCTCCAGAACGACAGCACAACCTTCCGGTAGCGTCCAACTGCGCCTACAAGTTGCTCATGCCAGGCAGGATGCAGCACCAGAACATCCAGAAATGAGGGCAGCCCTTGGTTACACGCTAGAACGATAGTTCAGCTTCCCGGTAGTGTCCAATGGCGTCTTGTAGTACAAGCGAAGACTCCCACAGAACATATCAAATTAGTAGAATAATCATATTGACATTTGGCAATGCATCATATACAATGTAAGTATGTTAAGGGTACACTCTTAACATATCATAGTTCCCATAATAGTTCTTGGTATGGTATAAAGACGAAAAATAGGAACTATGGTCTAAAAAATCGCTTCATTCTGGTGAGGCGATTTTTGTTTTTATAGCCAAATTCATGCTGCTCGGTGGTCAATTTGACCACTGGGCTTTTATTTTTGTGCAAGAAGGGGAGTGGCAAAAGAAGAAGTGGGAACCGTCCCTATATAGCCCTATATAGCCCATCTTCTTGGCTCAAAAATCCTCATTCCCGCAACTATTTTGTTGCTTGACGAGCAACCATATTCTGCATACAATAGGAGGTGCAACAAATACAGCGAAAGGAGCTAAGGCAAGATAGTCTGTTCGTCTTGTTATATGACTAAACTGTTAACTTTTACGAACCTTGGTTGTAGAAATTACAAATTTATGGTATAATGCAGATGTACAGAAGGATAGGCAACCAATGGCTCACAGCCTCGTCGATGACGAAATCCAAAGCTGCATAGAGTCGGCTGAACCTATCACAATTATGTTGCCTCGGCACCAGACGCCGGGAAGGAGAAAATTGAATATGAAAAAGAAAATCATGTCGATGGTCATTGCTGCCGCAGCAATGGCACTGTCGCTGGTTGGATGCGGCGTGGACATCAGCTCCATCGGGTTGCCGTCCGATGTGGTTATCGAAAAAGGCGAGACGCAGCAGTTGGAAATCGAGTATGGCACGGACGATAAAGCCGAGCAGGAAAAGATTGCCGAGGCTGCCTCGAAGCTCACCATCGAGTGGACCTCCTCCGATGAAGAGGTCGTCACGGTCGATGCCACCGGTCTCATCACCGCAGTTGGTGCAGGTGAGGCTGATGTCACGGCTTCCGCAAAGGATGTGAACATTTCCTCCACTACTCATGTGAAGGTCGTCATCACGCCCACCGGTGTGGAAGCACCCGAAACCTTGGAGCTTGTCACGAATGGCGAGAATTCCAAGAATCTGGATGCCAAGATGACACCGGAGGATGCCACGGAAGTCAAGCTCGCGTACGAATCCAGCGATGATAGCGTAGCTACCGTAGACGAGAATGGTCTTGTCACGGCAGTCGCTGACGGCGAATGCACCATCACGACCTATGTTGTTGCAGATGCTCCTGCAACAGCCGAGACAGCTACACAGGAAGCTGCTGCAGTTGTAACGGATGAGGAAAAGCCCACGGGAGGCGAAAATTCCGAAGCCACCGCAGATTCCGAAGCTGTCACGGTGCCGGACAATCTCGACTCCGCATTCGGCGTTGTGCCCGATGGTTTGAGCGCTACCACCAAGGTAACTGTCACAACCAAGGTGGAGAAAATCGAGCTGGACAAGACCGAAGGCATCCTCAATGTTGGCAACACGGTGACCATCACGGCTACCGTAGCGCCGGAAGAGGCTACCAACCCTGCAGTCACTTGGTCCTCCAGTGACGAAAGCGTAGCCACGGTTGATGAGACCGGGAAGATTACTGCAGTAGCCACTGGGAATGCTACCATCACCGCTACCAGCGAGGATGACAACAGCGTGAGCGCAGACTATGAGCTCACGGTCCAGCAGAAGAAGGCTGCCACCACCACGAAGAACAACTACTCCGGCAGCACCTCTGCTGGCGCATCCACTGCTCCGAGCTACACGGCACCCACACAGCCGGTAACGCCCAGCGCTCCTGCGCCTGTACCTGCTCCGGCACCTGCCCCCGACCCGGCACCCGCACCGGCACCTGCTCCCGACCCGGCACCTGCTCCTGCTGAGCCTTCTCAGCCGAGTGGGGGTAACTCCGGTGGAGGGAACTTCGATGATGGGTCAAAGCCGGAAGATAGTTTTGGTCAGTCCTCTGGCATTGACTGGACGCAGGATAATTCCAACGGTAGTTTGGATGGAGGATGCGTACGCTGCTAATTCACAAACCAAGTGAAAACAAAATACGGTTGTAATCAACAACATATACTTGCAAAAAATCCAATTTTATGCTATAATCGATGTGTTGCAAGACCGTAAAATGTCTTTTCGACATTGTCACATTTCACGACCAAACAACAAAAGGAGACTCCACCAAGGAGCCTCCTTTTTCTTTTGATAAAATGTGCGAATCGAATACAATGAGGAGTAGGGAAGGGAAGTGACCATTCATGATACTGCACAACGATATTTGGGGTGACACCAGCGTCACCCTCATTGAAGAGATAGACAATCAGTTTCTCATTGTCAGAGAGCTCAACATGCTTGCACTGTACAGTCGGTTGAACAAGGAACAAAGCCATGCGCTGCAGCAAGCATTAGCAACGTTTTACGAGATTCTTTTCAGCAGTAAAGACAAAGATAAAATCGACGATACCGTCCCATTTACTCCGGATATCTCATTTGATGATGACGGCAATGGATATCTTTGCTTAGTTAGACCTACGCAAGAAAACAGTATTACGAACCTCAAGGCTATTGCACAAAAGATATCGGAAGTAGAAACAACAATTGCAACTCTACCCGCCAGCCGGAAAGCTGTTGTTAGCTATGAGCTGGTACAAACTGTCACGCATGGAGGAAAATAAAAATCATGAAGCCAATAAAGCTCAAAGACCTTTTAGAGCAAGCAAAAGACCCAGAAACACAATGCATTGAAATTATGGAAGACTACACCCTCTCAGCCAAAACAGTATTTGAGGGAATTGTAAAAGACGTACCGGAGAATATGTTGGGCAAATACTACATTAGCGACTGGTATGTCAGAGACGAAACCTCTGTTCTTGTCGTTCTTGTGTGGACTAATCCGCACGAGCAACCAAATAAGTAGATGAACGCAAATAGCAAGTGTACGGAGAACTAAATAGGGATGTGCTAAAGTTTTTGGACAATGCCAAAAAAGCTATATGAATTGGCTTTGTTGAATTCTGAAGGACATTTTTTGTATTGGTGTCAAAGTGTTCCCAAATTGCGCCGGATAAAGTCAATGCCATGAGAGTGGTCCCTGTATAGCATTCTTTTAAGAGAAGTACATTTACGGTTTCTTTCTTATCTTTGTACCGCTCATTCGTAACATTGGACACCAACTGGCAATTTACAACCCCGTAATAAATGCATACGCCTTCCGGCAATTTGTTGGACTCAATCCGATACGGCAATTCCTCAAGACGACATTGCGGGAGACGGTTTTGGCGCACTTGATGTTGATGCTCTGCATGAGCATCATTCCTGTTCCCATTGCCGTTTGCAGGCTGCCGATTTGCATTGAGAAGAGGGGTGGCAAATGTAAGTCGGAACAAGAAATCTCGCTGAGCTAAAGCGTGGTCTTCGTCTTCTCCGCGAAGTCTACTAATATCTTTGACAATGTGCTCATCCAACACAAAACCGCACCTATCAGGATGTACTGCGTTTGGATGCCCACGAAAGTACAAACGCCCTTCATCATGAACAAGGGTAAGAGGAACAACACCACAGCCGGGACAGAATAGATGACCTCGATAATTGCGCTCGTAAGCTGCAGGGTCAGCAGCACATTCTTTGCGCACATGCATAATGTCAATGTTTCTGTTAGTAATGTCATTGTATGCTTCGGTATACTTTGCCATAGGTTTACAACTCCTTTTGTAATTCGAGGTGATAAATGTGATTACAATACATGATTTGATGGGAAATGGTTGCTGCACGAACCCCTATACTGATTTTGCTATTGTGAATATCAAAACAGGGGAAGTGCTTGTAGACCGTGTTCACGACAAAACCTATACGGTCGATGACAACAAGGACTATGACCAATTCCTTGCATATGAATGGAAAACTGTGAGGGCATGGGAAGCAAAAGATGGTAAGATGATATTTTACATTTTGCCGCCAAGAAGAAAGAAGGCAAAACCATGAAACCAACCGTAAAATCATTCCTTGCATTGGCAGGAGACAAAGAACTAACCGTTCACATCGCCCGTTATAAATCGGATTCTTCAGACGGTTATTGCGACGAGGATGTCTTTTGCGGTAAATCGAAAGACATTCCAGAATGCTATGCAAGTGAAAAAGTGACAGAGTGGACGACAACTGACGATTCAGAGATTGTGTTGTATATCAACTGAATTAGTGAATTTCCTCCACAATCAGAAACTCAGAGTTCTTGAGAGAAACGACACGGCAGCCGTTCCGCACAGAATCTACGGCTTTTCCAAGAAAAGAGATGCGAAGCTCTGCGGCAGAATTACTAAGTAAATCCTTGGTTTCCTGAGTGAAATGATTCCAGACACCGTTTGAGACATTCATTGTCAGCAAAGGCTTGCCTGTAGCAACGCTATGAAAGTCACAGTGATAGAACGGCTCCTTACTGTAGTGGCTCTCAGCAATGTCCAGAACGCATTTGACACAGCCGTAATAAACCGCTACTTCAGGCAGGTGGGGCTCACTGCTTTTAGGAATCATCTCAATCAGACGCTGGGCAATTTTGCGACGCTGCAGCTTCTGTGCCAAAGGTCCTTCATCTTCAGGCTGATGATGAGCCGCACCGTTCCCACCGGCGTGGACAGTACGAGCAATTTGGCGTTCAATGGTTTTTGCCAGAGCACGGCGAAGCTGAGAACGGATAGTCTTTGCGTTCGCAGGGTTCTGAGCGTCGGTGACGGTAGGCACATATTCAGGACGGATAAAATCACAGCCGTCCCTGTGAGCGGACCTCGGAGCTGCGCGGAAAAACGGGAAGTCTGCCCCCTGCACAACAATGAGCCGAGCTTGCTTGCATTCTGAACAGAGAAGATGCCCTTCATAACGCTGCACATAGATATGAGGGTCTTTTTTGGATTCCTCACGAATGTCGGCGATGGCAATCAGACGGCGCTCAGATTCGTAGTAAGCGTATTCGTATTTTGACATAGTGGTCACAACTCCTTAAATAAATGGTGGTGATGAAAATGAAATTGAAAACAATAATGGCTTGTGGAAGAGATGTATACTTTGACTATCAGCTTATCAACGCCAATACAGGAGAAACTCTTGTAGACCGTGTATGCGATAAAACTAATAGCAAAAGCGGTGAAGAGGAATGGAAAGAACATTGCAAATATGAACCATACAAAGACTGGAAGGTTCGCAAATGGGGACTCAAAGACAAAAAAATGCAGCTTTACATCTCACCGTAAATGCGTGTAAAAGTGAGATACACTAATAGTATACTAACTTTGCACCACGCAAATATTATACCATATATTTGTATTTTTACATTAGGTTGTTCTTTACGCAAAACGGATTTTTGCTTTGCACAAAAATCAAATCATACTTAAATATGATATGCAAAAGAATTTATGAAGCTATAATTTTTGTATTAAACAAAAAACGAGTGCGTCGATGTCTTTTTAGGACACCGTACCCACTCATTCTTCAGCAGTATTCTGCCTTATTTACATTATAAAACTGTTGACCAAGCGGTGTCAACGTGCCATTCGTGTCGTTTAGTGCGAATTTCCGTTATTCATGTAATACAAACGCAATAAAAAGGGAGTCGCATTACGCGACTCCCTTTAGTCATTGCAATATCTTGTTCAGTTGCATGTTCACGATTCGACTCAACGCCTCCAACCTGTCCATCGGAGCATTGATGCCCACTGGCGGCTGGAATCGAAAGCCGACCATGTTTTTTAGCTCTGCTCTCAACTCATTTGTAAGAACCGCCTGCGCAGTTTTGATGAAGTCTCCGCTGATTCTTGGTTCGCACTTCGATATACACCACTCCGGACGCTTTTCAAGGGCTTCCGTATCGAAGTAGAACAGTAGACTGCGGTTGTTATCGTATATGGGAGCCATGCCGGTAATACGCATCGTGTCATTATCGAAAAGAAACCCGACATTGCCTAAGTGACGGTCAATGTTGAGGATAAGCGCATCCAAGACAAACATCCTGCGCATAAGGTCTTCGTTGCCGTATTGCGCGGCAAAGCGCAAAAGTGCCGCAGGATTTCTGCGGCTGGAAACCGGCAATGCCGACATTTTCACCAAACCATATTTTTCGCTGGTAAACAGCTTGCATTTTGACGCCAGCCGTCCGTGATAGAAGGCAAGGTCGTACTCGACATGGTTGCGGCAAAGAATATCGGCCACCTGTGACGCGAGAAACTCAGACAACGGCTCAATTTCATAGGTGTCGCTGCCACTTTTGTACAGATAAACCGTACCATTTTCCCGCTGCCAGCACTTTGCATAAGCGCCATCTGTTCCAAATTCGGGGGATGTTGAAGAAAGTGTGGTGGAGGAAATAACACCATCGAAGGCCGCGTTGGAAACCAGTTCATCAAACTCGTTGCGATAGAGAGATACCTCGTTCCACGTCAAGGGACTTTCCGGCTCTTTTACCCAGAATGTGTCATTGAGAGAAAGCGCATGCGTTACCCGCAAGAAATTCTCGGTGGATTCACAGCCGTACTTTTTCAAAAGCTCTGCAATGTGCTTCCTGTGCTTAGGTGCTTTGCGTGCATCAAGAAAATCACCGATGTTATCATAGCCAATCGGTCTGAGCGATGTATACCATTCGATTTCTTTACCAGCCGTAAAGCCGAACTCGTCCTCATAACAGTCGAATAAAAGCCATGGGGTATCTTTGTTCATCAGTTGGAATAGCACGCAGAATTGCACCTCACTTCACATGAGAATTCGTTCTGATAAAAGTATACCGCAATTTTGTATAGTTGTCCATAATTTCAATCTTAAAAGAGTGGCAACACGTAATACGTATTGCACAATCCCACGGTTATAGACTGTGGGGAGTCTCTAGGCACGGGCCCTTGGATGCTGCATATGCTTTCCGCACGGGGTCGCCCCTATAACAGCGGGTCTGCCTATATTTTTGACCCATCTTGTCTGCTGTGTATTTCCGCTATCGCCAGTCACATTGCCATTGCCTGTTTTACTGCATCGGAATCACCCTCCAACTACTTTTAGCTTACAAATACATTATACCATAAATTTGCGCTCAAGTCATTTGTGTTGAGCGATTGTTTATAGATTGTACAAACATTTCAAGTTGTTCTAGTACGTGGAATCTTTGATTATTTTCTCAGCTTCCGCAGGCGCTAGGTAATTTCTAAACGGTTCGTCCAATTGCCAATATCTTTCTCTTCAACGCCAAAGAAAAGCCGAATCTCGTCGATTATAAATTTGCGAGCCATCACTCTACTTCCTCGATTTCAACATTGGGAATTGCTCCGTATTTGCCGAGAAGGTATCCTTTGCGAATGTTTTCTGTCGTTCTCGTTGAGAAAGCGCTGATGCTGTACAGTTCCGTAGCCCCATCGTCTTTGTCCTTATCAACAAAGTAAAGCTGGTCTTTACGCAGCAGCTCCATACTCAGAAATTCGGTGCTGGGCGTCGTAAATATAATCTGCGCACCATTGGAGTTTGTTCTTTTGCTCTGGAACTTGGAAACAATGAAATCCACAAGGGCAGGGTGAAGCTCTTTTTCGATTTCATCGACCAATAGCAGTCCGCCCTTGGACAGAACACATTCAATCGCAGGGGCGAGTGCCATCAGCTTTCTGGTGCCGTCGGATTCATCGGAGAGTTCCATCGAATAAGTGCAAGGTCTTCCGCTGCGTTCCTCACCTTGATGGATAGAGGTTGCTGTAACCTGCCCCATCTTCAAGTGAGTTTCTGAATTGTTAGAAGTCTCAGAAAGCAAGTGCATGAACTGCACGAGTGCTGCTTTGACTTCATCCGGGATATTTTCCGGTAAATCTGCTTCTTCGTTGATTTCCTTACTGTTGATTTCGAACTTCATATCTTCGATACCAACGTCAGCAGCCTTTGCGTAATCGGAAATTGCTTTCAGCATATTGGAATCATTGGAATATTCGAGTAACTGACGGGGAATATCCGAATAGTCTCTTGAGAAATAAACCATTTGGCGGAACCACGACATAGCCTTGGCACAAACCTCATCGTTCATAGTGCAGGCGACAGAGAAGAACAACTGATTGTCTGCTACAACCTTACTAATCAGATTTCTACGTGATTTTTCAGTTGTGAAAGTAAAAGTCTGCCCCTCTCTGGCAAAGACCAGAGCTTTCTGCTTTTTAGGCGCATAATACAAGGACTCAGAATATACCTTTTCTTTCGTGGCGGCAAAGCTATACCAATATTTGATGTCGTCTAAGGTGTATACGAAAGAAAACTCAGTCGGCTCCGATGCGGAATAATCATTCAAAGCAAATGGAACAACGGGAATCGCAGCATTCTCGTGTTGAGTTTTTTGTGCGTTTTTAATAAACTGAACGGCAAGCCAAAAAGCACGAATTACATTGCTCTTGCCGCCGCCATTCTTTCCGTAAATGGCAACGCCGGGCAAAATTTGAATCCCACCAAATGGAATAAGCACACTTTTCAGTGTACCGGAGCCGTTTGCCTCCATAGAAAGGACTGCTTCATCACGGAAGGAACGGTAGTTCTTCACACTAAATTCAATCAGCATATTCTCACCTCTTCTATTTAGTAGTATACACTTAAAATTTTAGAAATACAACGGATTTTATCAAAAAATTTGATTTTTTTGTTCCAATTTCATTTTACGAAACAAAAATGCAGAAAATGTCTATAAGCAGAGAAAACAACTAATAGTTTTCGTTACAAACCGAAAATTCGTGATTGACTAAGTGTGCGAATCGTGGTATAACAATACCATAGCCAAGCGTGCTAACTGTATAGCTCCGCGATTATATGTGCAGATATAGGAACGAGGTTGTATAGTGAGTATGACTTGGCATAATTTAAGAAAGGAGAAAGCTATGTCTAAAGGCAAAACTTGGCAGCGTGTCGCTTCGGCTTTTCTCGCAGCAGTAATGACTTTTTCTACATTTAGCACGACGATTGCTTATGCAGCAGAAGCCACTACTGACAGCAGCATTACTACGGATGCAGTATCCGATACTGATGCTGCAGAGGAAGTCGACGCGACTGATTCTGCCGCCTCTTCTTCTACGACGGAAGGGGAGGTAACCAAACCCGAAGCAACGGAGGCTCCCGCTGCTACGGAAACGCCTGACGAAACGGATGTTACCGAGCCGGAGGAAACTCCCGCACCTACGGAAGCACCCACCCCTACTCCTGAACCCACCGAGTCTCCTGAGGCAACGGCTGAGCCGGAACCGACGGAAGAGCCGGAGGAAACGGAGACTCCCGATGTCAGCGAGAGCAATTTTGTTGCCGTTGGTTTGGCAGATGATGCGACTGAGGGTCAAATCGATGCTGAAATCGGCGATGAAATCACTTTCAACGCACACGTCAATCGTGACGATGTCAATCTTCAGTATCAGTGGTATAAGAGATTCATTGAGCCTCAGACTACTGAGTACGACGAAGATTTGATGGAGTATGATTACGGTGGCGACGAGCCTACGGCTTATGGCTTCCTTGTTGAGGGCAAGACCCCCGCTGAGGTGCTTGCGGAAAATCCCGATGCCGGTTGGTCTGGTATCGAGCTGTACCGTGCGGTTGTCTCCGCGATGGAAGCTATCGGCGCTGACACAAGCAATGTAAACATCGAATTCGGAACGCGCAACTACGCGCTGGAAGGATTCACCATCACAGCAACAATGGTCGACGGCAATGTGGTCATCTCCGCCGACAAGGACAATGAGCACGCCACCGGCACACTGAACGAAAACAATGAGTTTGCTTTCGCAGAGAGCACCAACAACGACATTGCTGTGCAGCCTGCTGAAGTTCAGACAGAGGAAGAGGTTGACCCCGATTCTCTCGAAGCCAATGGCTGGGAAGCAATCGAAGGCGCGACCTCTGACACCTACACGCATACCGTTGACGAGTATGATGCTTACACCACATACCGCTGCGTAATCACGATTGCTGACGACGACTACATTGCCGCCGCTAAGCAGGCATTGGTTGCGCTGGGTGCTGATGAGAGCAAGCTGACAGATGACGCTCTGGACAATACGTTTATGAGCGAAATCACCATCCATATCCCGTCGATGGATGCAGATGATGACCGTGAAGCAAATTTGTCTGTTGAGGACAAGCTGAAGCAGCGCCTTGCACTGTCCGGCGTTGCTACCTACGCCGCAGGCGTCCAGCTCGACAGCCAGAGCAATCCCCAGTGGGTTACTGGTTTGTCTGCCGGTATGGAATATCTGACTGCGGACATGTATGCCAAAATTTACGGTCAGGATGGTAAGGGTGGTTGGCTTGCAGAAGGGAAAATTACTCCTGAGCAAGCCGATATGTACTGGTCGTATATTATGCCGAACGGATTTGCTGGGTATAACCGTGCGAATGTTTTGGATTCAGAAGGATTTCCGACAGGTGCAACACGACTATATAAATCCTTTACATTAACGGACGGAAAGCTCGAAATCAATTCCGAATGGTACGGCAAAACAGTATATTTCCGCTACTACAATCCGAATGTTGTAGGTAACACAGCAACCGGCACAGCGGTCTCTGTCCCTGCAGCAGGTCGTGGAACTTCCTACAAAGATGCTGTACAGGTACTGTTCTGCTATGTTATTGAGGAAAGCGGCATCACACTGCCCCTTACGATTAAGGAGTATGTGACGCAGGCCACTCATAACGGCTACAGCGCCAACAACATGGCACATATTACTCTGAATACGGTTTCCGCCAATGATTTCAATGTTGACCCTGACCGCTATTTGAAGGATGCTGAAGGCAACTACCGTAACGACAGCGTATATTGGGGCACCTGCTACTACAGTGAGCCCGACCTTTCCGGCAAAGCCTACTATGCCTTGAAGAATTTCATTGGCAATGGCTATGGTTTTGGAATTGGTCACGACACCATGTACGCGTATGCGGGTGCTTACTTCGACGCTTACGGCGGCGGTTCCGGCTATCCGAACGTTAAATACACCGAGAAGAACATTGACCCGAATGATACGGCTACTCGTTATTATTCGGTCAACAGCTACAAGGTCAACACCGGTCACTGGAACATGAACGCCTTGATGGGCGAGAACAACTCCAACACCCTCGTTGGCTCCGGATACTACTCTGCCAGCGATGAAGAGTATTTTGGCTGGATTGTTGACCCGCTGACGGTTCCTTCCGCCATCATGTCTTCCGGCGGCTCTCATGGTCCGTTCGCAAAATCCACCATTTATGGTAGTCGTAGTTTGTATATCCGCACGAATGGCGGCTATACCTACGAGCAGGCAATGGCGAACCCCGACATCAAGCATCGTACGCCTACCAACTGGCCTTACAAGTTCAATCAGGGAGATACGATTCCCGCTGCATTGACGCATAGTAACGGTCAGGTTGCATTCGATGATATTTGGGTACAGTATAGCGGTTGTGCCTCTGATTTCACGGATGCAGGCTTGGGCAAATTGTACGAACCCACCGTTGACGGTCGCCAAGGTACGAACAACTTCTACCTTGCAGGTTCCGGCAACTTTGTCATGAACCAAATTGGTCACCTTCCCATTAAAGGCGTTGGTGGCGAGAATAAAGCATCTCCGCAGGAAATGCAGTTGTGCGTCAACACCCTGATGTGGATTTCTCAGCGTAAACAGTGCGAAGTCTGCGCCGCTGACCAAGGCGACCAGCAGATGACGCACTTCGTTCACCGCGTCAACACGGCAAACGCAAAGAAGATTCTGACGGCTCTCGCCAACGGTGGCAGCTACTGGTATTCTCTGAACGATTGCTATGAATTGATGGAGGACTTGAACCTCCAGAAGTTGGGCTTCAACTCCGCTAACTGGAAACCCATCAAGAACTTCACCGGTCACTGGAACTCGAAGTATTTCGATGTGAAAGTGCCTCGTGATGCAGCTCTGTTCGACAACACGACCGGCACTCTCGGTGCTTATCGTACCGGTGACGGCAACGACTGGAACCTTGGCACAAACAAGAAAAACGGTTGGGACACGGTCTTCAAAGACAGCGGCAGCAGCGCTCCTTCTGTTCGCACCACCGGTATTGCCCGTATCTACGGTAAGCTGGGTGACGCCAAGCTGTTCAATGATGGACAGATTCACGAAGGCTACACCGTCCATATCCGCTACGAGGACAACCTTGAACTGCTGCAGGAAGGCGATGACTTTAGCTGCGTAGTCAACAATGTTGACCAGTATTGCATCTCCAACTTGCCCTGTATTTATCAAGGCGGCTCCACGATTATGCGTGCCCGCGTCTATGATAAGAACGGCAATGAGGTCACAAAGTACGGTCCTATCGTTGCAAAGGTTCCTCCGCATTTCTGGAACGACTGCGAGACGGTTCCTCTGGAATTGCTGAAGGTTGAAGCAACGCCTATCGAGAACTACCAATACTGGGAAGGTGAGACCTCCAAAGTCCTGAAGGGCTCCGGTATCATCTACAACCAGCCTATCAGCGACAGCGCTGTGACTTGGTATTATCGTATCGTCGACCTGCGCAATACGAGTGATGTTGTTGCGGACTGGACGAAGATTACCAATAAGACCTTTACCACCTCTGACGGTTCTGTCAGTGGTGTCATCGGAACACCCATCTTCCATGACGGCAACGATGGTATCAATAACTACCCGCACAGCTCTGTTGATGTGCAGCTTTCCATGCTGGCTTACACCGGTCATGCGATTCAGTTGCGTACCGACTATCTGATTGAGGGTAAAGTCTACTCTACCATCGACCCCGGTGTCATCACGCCGGAAGCCTCCGGTATCATCCAGATTGAAGAGCGCCCCATGTCCATGACGCAGTCTCCGAACCAGCGCGTTATGACGCAGGACCAGGCAATCTTCACATTTGAATCCGATTACTGGAAGGGTCTTGGCGACAAGGGATACAATGTCAAGGTTCAGTACATTGGACCTTATGACGATGATTGGCAGGATGTCGAAACTTCGACCACATTTGGCGGCACTTATACGCTGAACACGGTTGACGGCAGTCAGCATGCAAAAATCAAAGTTGAATCGAGCACGGTCGATACGCTGAAAGAAGGCGCTAAGACCGAAAGCAAGATTCACGATAATAAGTGGCTGCCCGGCACTTTCTGGCGTCCCGACGGATTCACTGACCAGCAGTGCGCTCAGAAGCACACCACCGTCAAACTGACGCTGTATGCTGCTGATTACAACTGGGCAGGCTACAAGTTCCGTATCGTCGCAAGCTATCGCTTCAACGATAAGCGCACCAAGGTGGAAACCTCTGACAGCGCTAACGGTGATGAAGACAATGCAAAGTATGACCAGAGCCGCTACGGTCTGTTGACCGTCGATGCTCCTTACATCTCTGCTACTACCATGAAAGCTCAGGCTTTGATGATGCAGAAGCACAATGATGAGAATGACGCATCCGGCGATTTTGGTCAGAACTATTGGTCTGAAAAGGATACCCCTGAGAAGGTAGCTGAGTGGAACAGCACTCGCGGCGACAGTAATAACCCGATTATTTCTGACGAAAACATTGCTGTTTACACGACAGATATTACGTTCTCTCCCGGTAAACTGACCGAGTCCGGAGACCGTTTGCTGACTCCTATTCTGCAGTGGGGTTTCCAAGATGACTTGACTTCTACGTCCACAGAGTATACGCCGGTCATTAACCCCATCGACATCAACGGCTATGCAAACACATACAGCAACGGTGTAGGTCTGACGACATCCAACTACAAGGACTTTAAGACCATCGTTAAGACTCGCTACGACATCAACACGGATACCAATTCCGAGATGAAGAAAGTTGTAGACAAAATCGAAACAGAACACTCTGGAGCTCCGTTTGGAAAGTTTACGGCTTACATCACGATTGATGACATTCATCTGGCTGATGAGAGCGCGAATGTAAATGACCCCTATACCAAGTGGGTTATCACCACGAGTCTGCATATCGAATCTGCTACAAACCCGATGGACTTCGGTACGGAACACTTCTATTTCCAGTGCCAGCCGTATCTGGGATACATCCGTGGCTACAATAGCACGAATTTGAAGAGCCAGACCATTACCTACACGAAGGCTCACAACTATGACTATGTAAACGGTGGCTACGACATGGAGCACACCGACACCGGTGCGGAGCTGTGGCTGGACTACAACATTAGTATCCACGCAAACGAGCGTGAGCAAGTTGGATGTGGTCTTGACCAACACTCTATCTTCATGTACCCGGATTTGACAATCGAAGCTCCAAATGGTCTTCGCTATATCATGACCCGGTATCAGATTGTCAAAGAATTCCCATATGGAATCACGAGAGAAACATCTCGTACAACATACTCATCTAGTGATAAGCCAGAAATCGACACATCTGTCCGTTATCAAGGCGCAATGCAAACTGCTACACGTCGCGATATGACGGCAGGCGCACAGCCTGAAACCATCAATGTTCAGGGCAAAACAATGGCAGAGCTGGGCATTGAAGTCGATGGACGCGGTTGGTTGAAAGACACGGATGAAGACTATGCTCCTTACTTGAAAAATGGTTATGCCTTGTATTCCAAATACTCTTACCCGAAAGAAATCTGGCAGTGGTTCTGGCGCAATGCTGTCAAGTATCATTGCTATGATATGGAAGAGTATGACGGAACCAACGAACAAGTATTTTTCTACATCGATGAGAAGAATGTTCGTGCCGCTGACCAGTCTTTCGATGCAAACAGCGGAGCGAAGCCTTTTTCCTCTTGGACCGCACCGTTCGATGCAACTTACCAGATTGACCTGTGGGGCGCTGGCGGCGGTGGAGTGTCACAGGAATTCCCCAACCATACAGCCGCCCAAGCAGAGAGCGGCGGTCATGTAACCATTACCGCTGACATCAAAGAAGGAACAACGCTTTACTTCGTAGCCGGTGGTGCTGGTAATAGTGGTAGTGGCGTTGCTGTCGATTTGAAAGACCCCGGTAACGCTTGCGGCGGCACCGGTGGTTACAACGGCGGCGGTTCCGGCGGTTCCAGTGCTCGTATGTACGACTGCGTTGCATACGATAAAGACGATGAAGGTCATGGTACACCTGATACAACCTACCATAGTATGGACCCTGTCGGCTACGGCGGCGGCGGTGGTGCAACAACTGTTGCAACACGTCTTGCCGGTGCAGATGGACAGCTCAAAAACTATGAAGGAGACACTTCAGCCCTTCTTGGTGTTGCAGGCGGTGGCTCTGGTGCATCCGGTGGCGGTCGCGGCGGATATGCAGGTTTTGCAATCGGCGGAAGCGGCAGCAGCCATGACGGCGAAGGCTGGATATTCCATTGCTCACAAACAAAAACGATGACAATCCAGTGTGACTGGGGTCCTGAAACCTATGAACACGGTGATGTTTGCGCAGCGGCTGGAGTTGACAGCGGCAAATTTGCAGGGCATAACGAACTTCGTAATGATGAAGATTATGCCAAAATCGATGCCACCAGAAGCGAAGGCGGTGGCGGTGCGGGTTACCAAGCTGCTGCTGTATCCGGCGCTGCTCGTGGTACATCCTATGTTTCCGGAACGACTACGCTCGAAAACGGCAACATCATCATTAAATCTTCTTCAACAGACGACAATGGTTCTGCTGCTGGTAATGCCGGTCGCGCAAAAATCAAGGTTGTAAACCTTGACCAACGCCTGTACCGTCGTGTCGGCAAGAACGCTATGGACATTGGTTTCCAAGATTCCAACGAATGCCATCCGACCAATGTCAAAGTCAAGCTGACCGTTGCGAACAAGATGTACGATGGCACTCCCGTTGTCGTTGCAAAGTCTATCGTCTGGGACAAGACTGACGCAGGCATTCCGGAGAGCGTTCTCAATGATATCGACATCGTATACTCCAACAACGAGTCTGCAAACATTACAAAGCCCACCAATGCTTCTACTGACAGCAAGAAGAAACCGCTCGTTCGTACCGGTTCCTATACTGCTACAGCAATTTACAGAGGCACGAAGTACAACGTTACATTCTGCTGGGAAAATACACTCCCCGGCAAGACCTATGTGGTACGCGGTGAGAGCACAACTCCTGACCAGTATATGTCTGGTGAGGGCAATGTCGTCTACTTCGACATTTACCCGCGCCCGCTGTATCTGTACAGCTATAATAACGACAAGATTTACGACAATATCAGCACTGCTAAAGTGAAGGATATTAAGATTGAAGGACCGACTCAGAACTCCGGTATCGTCAATGGCGACGCTGTTGACTTGAATACCCGTCTGGCATACGGTTACTACTGCGACGCATACGCTCCCGAAGATTACGCAACAGCGAGCTTCAGAGAGCAGCTCCATACGGGTCTGCACAGCATCAAGACGGTTACGATTCTTGAACTTGTCAACAACCCGTTTGACAACTACTATATTGCAAAAGAAGATTTCACCGGAACCATCAACCCGCGTCCTCTGTATGTTCACAGTCAGTACCATGACACGAACAAATACAAGTGGAACTATGATGGAAACTCCAATGATATCGGAAACAACAAGTATCTGACTGACACAGTGCCTTACGATGGTCAAAACATGACTGTTGGACAGGCATACGAAGCGATTCTTGCTGGTAAACGTGAAAACATCGATATTACCCGCTATACCAAGACCGAGCAGGATAACTACCAGAATACGGTGGTCAACCCGAACAACATCAAGGTATATGACTCCTACTACAATGCCGCTATCGGTGAAGAGGGGCAGGGAAATATCTACATTGATAACATCACCAACTACGACGCTGTTGCCCTGAACGCTCAGACCTATGTTGGCTCCTACGCTGACAGCAATGCCGGTGAGCAGTTGACCGGGTACGATTCGAACGGCGATAACGGCGTCATCAAAGCAGACCGCTACAATGGTCTGTCCACCAATACGATTCGCCATCTGCCGTACTCTGTGAAGTACAGCTACAGCACGCCCAACCCGCAGGTTGGACAGAAGATGACTGTTACCATTGCAGTCACCAACAAGGACCAGGGCTACGGTCTGGCAGCACAAAACAACTATGTTGCTCCTATCGCAATCCAGAATCTGCGCCTGAAGAGCCGCTTCGCCGGTAACGGTCCTATTACGCTGAAATCTACGAATGGCATTCGTATGAACCAGAATGGTACTGAGTTCTACATCGACACGATTCCGGTTGGCGGCACAGTCAACATCGTATTCGAGTACACTGTACAGGATATTGATGACTTGAACGCGCTGGTCCGTACCATCGAGCAGAACAACGAGATGTACCTCGTGAACAACAACTACAACGACTACTACATCGCAGACAAGACCTTCAGCGGTGGTATCTACCGCACCACGCTTCGTGCGCAGGTGAAGAGCGAGAGCACCACTTACGGTTTCGGTTTCAAGGGCAAGCTCCCGTACGCAGACGATGTCTACTACTGGAACAAGGGCTCTGATAGCTGGCTGACGATGGAAGGTCTCGTTGAGGACCACAAAACTGCTGCACAGGACGATGAGAAACTCGACCTGAAAGCAAAGAACACGAATCAGTATAAGAGTGAGTTCGTTTATAAACTCGTACCGAGCGAGACGACCGATGCCGGTTCTTATCCCGTTAAGTACATTGGCTTGAACGAGTTCAACTACGATTTGCTGAAGAACTATGTTGTGACGGAAGACCCCGGTTCTATCGAGGTCCGCCCGCGCAAGATTATGGTCTCTGTCGATGAGAGCCAGAAGATTTACGGTACTACGAATCCGTTCTTCAACTCCACATTCAAGGTTCTGGGCACGGATGCACAGGGCAATGAACTGGATATGACGGACGAGAATAACTGGACTGTACTGGGCGACGACTCCACCGTAGACTACAACAACATGAAGCTGATTGGCGGCGATACCGTCGGCAATGTCGTTGAGGTCATCAATGGTGCGGCACGCTCTCCGCTGGCATTCACGAACGGTGTCTCTAATCTGCCGTATCTGACGACTGCTACTCAGAACAGTGATGTTATCTATCAGACGGATGTCCCCGCTGAGGATTGCGCTTACTGCCTTGAGAAGTACAATGAGATGCACAAGGGTCACGAGCACTACCATGACGATGACCACCCGCACAGCCATGTTCCCGTCAATGGATACCCCGTATCTGTCAATGAGAACGCAGGCTACGGCAGCACGCTGGGCATCAAGACCGTTACCAACAGCGAAGGACAGACTGTCTCCAACTACGAGCTCGTTTACGAGTCCAATGTGTTGAAGATTCATCCTCGTCTGATTCGCATTGCTGCTATCGATGCTACGAAGGCATACGGCGGCACAGAACCCGCACTCAAGTGGGTCGTTGATGGCGAAATCATTAAGCCTACCAGCGAAATGCTCGGCATCAAGGCGGTCCGTGATAGCGGCGAAAATGTCCGTGACGCAGGATATACCATCCGCATTGCCTACGAAAAGAGCACGGCAAACAACTATATCGTCGAAACGAACGACGCTACGATGACCATTACGCCTGTCCCGCTGACAATCGTATTTGGCAATCAGGAGCGTTACTACGGCGAGGAGAACCCGAACGATTATCGTTTGGATGTCATCGGTTTGAAGCACGGTGATACCGCTGATACTGCATTGAAGAACAATGATGGTGCAACGGCGAAGGTGCTGGAGACCGCTAAGAAGACGCTGAGCGATTACATCGACCTCACCTACAACAAGTTCACCGATGTTGGCTCTAACTACTTGTATGGTGATAAGAGCTATTGCGAGGAGCATACGATTCTCGTACCTCGCGAGAATGCAGACGGTGGCTATAACTACACTGTGGCAAGCTACACGCCCGGTGTTCTGACCATCAAGCCGCGTCCGATGCTGTTGACCGTCACCGGCTGGCAGAAGGAACTCGGCGACAAGGATAAGGTTCAGGACTTCACCCTGACCGATATGATTACTCACAACTCCATCTCTGGACAGCAGAAGCTCGGCGCAGGCAGCCGTATCACGGATGCAAGCGTTGTTGTGAACCCCGACAAGGTTCCCATCGTCTTCAATCTGGTCCGTGCAGAGGGTGAGGAAGTCGGTTCTTATCCCGTCTACTCCACGCCGCAGGACCGTCAAATCGGTAACCTCGCAGCGAACGACCAGAAACAGCTTGAGCTGGATAACCCGAACTACGACTTTGAGTACCGTTACGCAAACGACCTCATCGTCAAGCGTCAGGGTCTGATGATTACCGTGGATGATAAGGTCCGCTACTACGGCGACCGTGTCAATCGCTTCTACGACGGCTCTACCGACTACACCTATCATGTATTCAAGGTCGAGAACGGAACAGCGGTTGAAATCACGGCAGAGGAAGCTGGTATCAACACCAATTCCTTTACCTTCACCCATCTGGATACACAGACCAGCTCCAGCGGCACTTACAAGGGTTGCATCAGCCTGTCCGGTGTCCACAGCACCATCTATGATGATGACGACATCACGATTACCGCTGGCAACCTGACCATCATTCCTCGTCCTGTCTCCGTTATTGCCGAGGATAACACCAAGGTTTACGGCGACGCTGACCCCGAACTGAAGTACACGCTTCATGACGGTGTCCGTGGCGATGATGGCAACTACTACATCGAGTACGCAAACGGTCCCGTTCTCACCGAGAAGGAAGGCGCGGATGTGCCTGTCCAGCCCGGCGACCTCGAAGGCACTGGCGTAACTCGTGAACCCGGTGAAGATGTTTGGACCGGTGAGCATGCGTTCGGCAAGGCTTACGCCATCAATGCCAACGATATCAGCCCTGTCAGCAAGGACGGCGTTACCAACTACATCATCACGATGGAGAACGGCAACTTTACGATTACTCCGGCAGAGCTGGTCGTTACCGTGAAGGGTGGTTACTCCAAGACCTACGGCGAAGAGAATCCCGCATTTGATGCCGATATTACCGGCTTCAAGCGCGACGATACGCAGGAGACCGTTCTGAACGGTGAGCTTGGCTTCGCTACTCTGTGCTTCGACCTGTCTGATGCTGGCAAGTACATCGTAACTGCTGGCAACAACAACGAGGATACGGTGAACCCGGATTGCGTTGTTCTGGAAGACGGTGAGGAGCATATCGGCTCTACCTTTGAGGTCAAGACGAACACGAACTTCGAGAAGAACTATGTTATCCGCTATGTGAATGGCGATATCACGGTCAACCCGAAGGAACTGATTGTCCGCATCGACCACAAGGTGAAGACCTACGGCACGGCTGACCCGGCATTTACCTATCGTTATGAAGATAACGCAGGGAATGTGATTGGTCTGATTGACCCCGAAAACAGCCCGCTGAGCCTTGAGCTCTATCGTACAAAGGGCGAGAATGTGGTGCGCGGTGATGTCACTGCTGCTGACTCTCTCGATAAGTGGGGCACGACCCTCTATGACGGTGACTACCTCATTTCTGCTAAGTACGATGTGAACAACAAGAACTACAATGTGACCGTCATTGACGGTTCGCTGAAAATCGTGCCCGCAACGCTGACTGTCAAGGTCAACGGCGGCTACCGCACCACCTATGGCGATGAGATTCCGAACTTCACTTATTCCATCACCGGATTCGTTGGTCGTGATGTGAAGGACGAGACCGGCACCGGCATCAAGGACGATGAGTCCAAGGTCTCCGGTTCTGCTACGCTCTACTGCAACGACACCGCTGGCAACCCGGTATCCAATAAGACGAAGGTTGGCAACTATCCCATCAATTACGACAAGCAGCAGTTGGTTGCTGACAACAGCAACTACAAGTTCATCTATGTTGGCGGCGACCTGACTATCGGTAAGAAGCCTATCCATGTGAAGGCTGACGACCAGCAGAAGCCGTACGGCGAGAAGGACCCAGACCCGCTGACTTGGACGATTACCGACCCCGAAGAGCTGGTCAATCCCGGTGACGAAGACTTCTTCGATATCACCACGAAGCGTCCCGGCGCAAATACTGATGACGGCGAGCAGGTAGGCAAGTATCCCATCACCATTGATGGTACTGACCCGTCCGGCAACTACGAAATCATCACGACTCCCGGCACGCTGACGATTGTGCCCGCAACTATCGTTATCACGGTTATCGACGACGAGAAGTATTTCGGCGAAGATAACCCGACTCCCAATGTCACTATCACGGGCTTCAAGCGCGGCGATACCATCGATGACATCGGCGGCAAGGACGCATTGAAGACCAAGACTGACGCAGAGAAGTGGAGCCCTGTTGGCGAGTATCCTGTATCCGCTAAGGATTCTACATTCCATAACCCGAACTACGACTTCGTTTACATCGACGGAAAGCTGACCGTCAAGCCCTTGATTATCAATATCAAGGCTGAAGACGACCGCAAGACCTACGGTGACAACGACCCCGATAAGTTCGAAGTTTCTTACACCCTCACGAACGAGAAGGATGAAGAGTACCAGCCGAGCAAGGACCTGCGCGATTACATTGACCGCGCCCTGAACCTCGACGGGACTCGTGTCCCCGGTGAGAATGTCCGCACCGAGAACCCCGGCTATCCGATTATTCCTTCCTACACGGAAGCTCCGAACATCGAGATTGGCACCGTTACTCCCGGTCGCTTCTTCATCGACCCGCGTGTGGTCACCATCACCGCCAACTCTGCCGAGAAGGTCTATGACGGAACGCCCCTGACGGAATCCGGCTATACCTATGCTCCGGAGCTGGTCGACAACGAAAAGCTCGGCATCCATGACAAGATGGATTCTGTTACTGTCATCGGTTCTCAGACCGAGGTCGGTTCCAGCCCCAATGTTCCCAGTGATGCAGTCATCGTCAATACGATGGATGGCACGAGCAGCAACACCAACTACACCATCAAGTATGTTAACGGCACGCTGACCGTCCGTGACAAGGAAGGCGTCTCCATCAAGAAGACTGCTGACCGTGAGCGTACAACGGATTACGAAGTGATTCGCTATACCATCACCGTTACGAACGCTACGAGCCATGACCTGCATAATGTGGTCGTGAAGGATACGAACAACTTCGTTGGCACGCCTGTCCTGTCTCAGGCAAACGGCATTACCTACGATGCCGACAATGGCGAGTTCATCATCGATGAGATTTCTCATCTGCGTGATGCTACTCATACCAATGTCGTGACGTTCAGCTACACCTACACGGTCGACCCGACTGACCACGGCACGGACAACAACGACATCCTTGAAAATAACGCTAAGATTACCGATATGAAGGTAGTCGAGAGCTACACTGAAAACCCCGATGGCACTCAGACCCCGAACTACACCGAGCCTGATAAGGATTGGCTGGTCAAGACTCCCGATGTTGATGTCGAAATCATCCGTCAGGACCTGACCATCGAGAAGAGTGCAGACAAGACCGAAGCTGCTGTGGGCGACATTGTCACTTATCAGTTGAAGGTCACGAATACGGGCAACTCCACTCTGGAGAATGTGGTCGTCAAGGACCAGAACAACTTCATGGGTGCTCCCGTTGAAAACACGCAGGTCCACTTCGGCTACCGCGTCAATGATGACGGTACTTGGACAATTTCCAGCCTTGGTGCCGGTAAGACCGTTACCATCACCTACAAGTACACGGTTGTTGCAGAAGACCTCGCAAACGGCAAGCTGGATAACATTGCTACCGCAACGATTCCTGCTCGCGAAGACCCGACTATTCCTGAGAAACCTGTTGATTCCAACGAAGTAATCGTGCCGCTGTACTACAAGCACCTGACGATTGTCAAGTCTGCAGACCGCGACCACGCTTATCCCGGCGAAGTCGTCAAGTATCAGGTCACTGTTACGAACGATGGCACCGTCGACATGACGAATGTCACCGTCTCCGATAACACCAATGCTCTGGGCATGTTCATCATCGCTTCCGGTGATGGATATAGCTACAACCCCGAAACCAAGCTGTTCACCATCCCTGTTCTGAATGTTGGCGATTCCGTCACGCTGAACTATCTGTACATTGTACAGAATGGTGACCCCGATACCATCATCAATGTTGCTACCGCTCATTCCCCGAAGAATCCCGATACCGAGATTCCGGGCGACAAGGACATCACCGAGCCGTCTGACCCCGTAAAGGTCGATGTGCTGCGCGATGGTCTGAACATCGAGAAGAAGGCGGATAAGAGCTTCGTTGACCTGAATGGCGATGATGCTACTGTCACCTATACGCTGACCGTCAAGAACAGCGGCAATACCAAGCTGACGAATGTTATCGTTACCGATACATCCAACGGCAATGGCACAGTCGAGTACACCGGCGACCTGATGTATGATGGCAATGGCAAGTGGATGATTGCTGAGCTGAACGCTGGCGAGTCCGTTGAAATCACCTATGTCTACACTGCGGTTGCAGAGGATATCGACCTCGAAGGCAGCAGCATCGTGAATACGGCTGTTGCAGAGGGCAAGAACCCGGACGGCAAGACCGTTACGAGCGACCCCGACACTGAGACGGTCCATGTTGGTGAGATTCCGGAACGCGGCGAAGTGAAGGTCATCAAGACCTCTCGCGAGTCGAGCGCCATGGTCGGTGATACTATCCACTACACCATCTCTGCCACGAACACCGGTAAGTTGGCTGTTACGAACATTGTAGTCCGCGACTTCAATGATGGCGTTGGCGAAATCAACGCAGTCAGCTCCGATAAGTACACCTACGATGCAGCGGCTCACTCCTTCACCATCGCAGAGATTGCGGCTGGTGAGACCGTTGAGATTCCTGTCACCTACACCGTACAGGAAGGCGACAAGGGCACCGTAAACAATGCTGCTGTCGAGATTCCGGATGTTCCTGAAATCAAGAAGGAAGCAGACAAACAGGTCGTTAAGGTCGGTGAGGTTGTGACCTACACCATTACCGTTACCAATACGACCAACGAGACCAAGACGAATGTTGAGGTCAAGGATACGAACAACTTCACGGGCGTTATCACGCCTGCCGAGAACACCAATGTCGTAAGCTATGTTGGCGACAAGGTTTGGAATATTTCCTCTATCGGCGCTGGTGAGAGCGTAGACATCGTCTACACCTACACAGTAATGAACGAGGATGCCCCGAACGATATGCTCGTCAATACCGCTGAGATGACTTACGTGACCGACTCCGGCAAGGTAACGATTCCCTCCAATGAGGTTGATGTTCCCATCATTCCCGAAGAGCCCACGCCTGAGCGTGTTGGTCCCACCGTTGTAAAACAGGCTGACAAGAGCATTGCGAACATCGGCGATACGGTGCATTACACCGTCGTCCTTCACAACAATGACACTGTCGACTATGTGGACGCAGCGCTGCACGACCAGAACAACTTCAGCGGCGTTATCACGAATGTGAAGAATGGTACTCTGGAGTCCGCTTCTGCCGGTTCTGCAGTCATCAAGGTCGGTACTATCCCGGCTGGCAAGACTGTCACGGTAGAATATGATTACATTGTGCTGAACACGGATGCCGGTAAGGGTCAGGATACTTACAACGAACTGAAGAATGTGGCTACGCTGCATTACTGGTTCGCTGATGAGGATAAGACCCCGGAGAATGAGAAGACGAAGCCTTCTAACGAGGTCACCGTCAAGGTTCCCGGCAACGATGTTCCCATTCCTGTCAACCCGCCTGAGGGCAAGCTGAAGGTCGAGAAGTTTGTTGACAAGAAGAGCGCTTCTGTTGGCGATATGCTGAACTACACCGTTAAGGTGTCTAATGTCGGCGATGGCGAACTGAAGAATGTTCTGATTGAAGACTTCTTCGATGGACACGGCAAGCTCAACTACATCCCGACTGTCGGTGTTGTAGTAAACGGTGATGGCACCTACACTATCAACAAACTGCCTGCCGGTACATTCATGGAGCTCCGCTTCACCTATGTTATCGTGGAAGGCGATGAGCCTGAGGTCCTGAACGCCGCTGTCGTCACGACACCGCCCGTTGACCCGCCGCTCGAACCCACCAAGACGGCTGACAAGAAGTTCGCATTTGTCGATGAAATCGTGACCTACACCATCAGCGTGTATAACCCCGATACCAAGGCGAAGACGAATGTCACTGTCAAGGATACCAATAACTTTGTTGGCAGCATCAATGCCGCCAATACAGACAAGTACACCTATAACGGCGATAGCACTTGGACGATTCCGGAAATCGGAGCAGGGGAGACCATCGACATTACCTATACCTACACGGTACAGAGCAATGATGAGAAACTCCTCGAGAACAAGGCTGATGTGACGTATTCCGAGAACGGCGATACCGTGAAACTTAATACGCCGACTGTCGATGTGGTCGTACCCGATAAGGGCACTGTCTCCATCCACAAGGAAGCGGACAAGAAGATGGCTAAGCCGGGTGAGGTCGTCACCTACAATGTCACCGTTACCAACAACAAGGGCTTCGATGTTCACGATGTTGTAGTAACTGATGCCAACAACTTCGCTGGCGAAATCACTGGCGTTGACGGCGCAGATTACACCTTCGAGAACGGTGAGTTCCATATCGCTGAGATTGCCGCAGGCGCTTCGGTCACTCTGACCTACACCTACACGGTTGAAATTGGTGATGTGCCTACTCAGATTCTGGAAAACATCGCTACGGCAGATGTTCCCGGAACGAACCCCGAAGACCCGAACAACCCCGGTCACGGTAAAGACCCGAACAAGCCTATCGATAACGATGAGAAGATTCCTTCGAATCCTGTCGATGTTGAGGTTCCGGGTTCCGAGACCGAAACCAAGATTCCTGACCTTGTTCTGACGAAGAGCGTAGACAAGAGTGAAGCCGCTGTCGGTGATACCCTGAACTACACGATTACTGTCAAGAACAACGGTAAGGGCGATGCCGAGAATGTCATGGTCAAGGACTTCTTCGACGGCAAGGGCACGCTGAACTTCGTAGCTATGGATGGCGTCACCGATAACGGTGATGACACTTACACGATTGCAAGCGTCAAGGCTGGCGAGAGCGTAACGCTCGACTTCACTTATGTGGTGGTTGACGGTGACGCACCTGAGGTTCTGAACGCGGCAGTTATCACAACTCCTGAGCCGCCTGCCGAAATTGTGAAGAGTGCTGACAAGCATATCGCCAAGGTCAATGAGATTGTTACGTACACCATCACGGTGAAGAACAATTCCAAGGACACGCTGACGAACCTGCTGGTAAGCGATACAAACAACTTCAAGGGTGAAATCGAAGCCAAGGATGGCAAGGGCTACACCTACAACGGTGATAAGACTTGGACCATAGCAACGCTCGAATCCGGCAAGTCCATCGACATTACCTACACCTATATGATGCAGGCAAGCGATGAAACTGTCATTGAAAACACTGCCGATGTGCGTTATAGCCATAACGGTTCCGACTACGACATTCCGTCCAACCCGGTTGATGTTGAGAAGCCTGACGATGGTGTTGTCACCATCTTCAAGACGGCTGACAAGACCAAGGCTGAGCCGAATGAGGTCGTTACTTACACGGTTACGATTCACAACGGTAAGGATTACAACATCAAGAATGTCCGTCTGACCGACGCGAACAACTTCGCGGGCAAGATTGAGGGCGTTGACGGTGCTGGCTACAAGTTCATCAACGGCGAATTTGTCATTGACAAGATTCCTGCTGGCGGTGACGCAGTAGTTCACTACACCTACACAGTCCAGATTGCCGATGTTCCGACCAAGATTCTTGAGAACGTTGCAACGGCTCATGTCCCCGGCAAGAACCCCGGCGACCCTGACGAGGAGATTCCTTCCAACAAGGTCGATGTTGAGGTTCCCGGTGACGGCACGCATGTTGATGTGCCGGAAGGCAAGCTCGAAATCGTTAAGAGTGTAGACAAAACGGAAGCCAAGGTTGGCGATACGCTGAACTACACGATTACGCTGACGAATGTTGGCGGACAAGCAGTCAAGAACGCTGTCGTCAAGGATTTCTTTGACGGTAACGGTGTTCTGAACTTCGTTCCGATGGACGGTGTGACGGATAACGGTGATTACACCTACACGGTTGCGAATGTGGAGAAGGGGCAGAGCATTACGCTTCGCTTCACTTACACGGTCGTTGCCGGAGATGCGCCGATGGTCCTGAACGCTGCTGTTGTGAAAGACCCGACGCCTCCCGTTGACATCGAGAAGACCGCAGACAAGCATGTGGCGATGGTCGACGAAGTCGTCAACTACACCATCACGGTGAAGAACACGACTGATAAGACCGTTACCGACCTGCTGGTCAGCGATACCAACAACTTTACAGGTGCAATCACCTCTAAAGACAACGCCAAGTACACCTACAATGGCAACCATACTTGGACTATCCCCAGCATCAAGGCTGGTGAGAGCATCGATATTCTCTACACCTATACGGTGAAGACTACCGACCCCTCTACGCTGGTCAACGAAGCTGATGTTCGCTACACGACCGATGACGGCGAGTATGTCATCAAGGCAGACCCCGTTGAAGTCGTTGTTCCGAAGGATGGCAAAGTTACGATTGTCAAGAGCGGTGACAAGAAGATTGCAGAGCCCGGTGAGGTCGTGACCTACACGGTTACGATTCACAACGGCAAGGCGCATGACATCACCAACGTGGTCGTAAGCGATTCCAACAACTTTGCTGGAACGATTACAGGCTCGAATGGTGTCGGCTACAAGTTCGTTGACGGACACTTTGTAATCGACAAGATTGCTGCAGGTGCAGACGCTGTTCTGACCTACACCTACACGGTGCAGGTGGCTGATGTACCCACTCATATTCTGGAGAATGTTGCTACGGCGCATGTGCCCGGCACGAATCCGGAAGACCCTGAGAATCCCGGACACGGCAAAGACCCGGATAAACCGATTGACCCCGATACGGATATTCCGTCTAACAAGGTCGATGTGGAAGTCCCCGGTTCCGAAGTCGATACTAAGATTCCCGAACTCTCCGTCACGAAGACCGTCGATAAGGCTCAGGCTAAGGTCGGCGATACTCTGAACTACTCCGTCACCGTTAAGAACAGCGGTGCTGCTGATGCCGAGAATGTGGTCGTCAAGGACTTCTTCGATGGCAATGGCGTACTCAACTTCAAGGCGATGGACGGCGTTACCGATAACGGAGATAACTCCTACACGATTGCCGCTGTCAAGGCAGGCGAGAGCGTAACGCTCAACTTCAGCTATGTTGTTGTTGATGGCGATGCTCCGCAGGTTCTGAACGCTGCTATCATCAAAGACAAGACGCCGCCTATTGACATTGTCAAGGGAGCCGACAAGCACATTGCGATGGTAGACGAGATTGTGACCTACACGATTTCCGTGAAGAACACCACCTCCGAGACTGTTGAGAATGTGAAGGTCGTCGATACCAACAACTTCAAGGGCAGCATTGAAGCCGCAAGCGCCGAAAATTACACTTACAATGGCGATAAGACATGGACTATCCCGACTATCGCTGCTGGCGAGACCATAAACATCACCTACACCTACACGATGCAGGCTGAGGATGCCACCGTCATTGAGAACATTGCAAAGGTAATTTACAGCAAAGACGGCACCGACTACAACATCCCCTCTAACCCCGTTGATGTTGAAAAGCCCGACGATGGTGTAGTTACCATCCGCAAGGCTGCCGATAAGACGAAGGCTGAGCCGGGTGAAGTCGTTACCTACACTGTCACGGTGCATAACGGAAAGAATCATGACATCGAAAACGCTCGTCTGACTGATGCCAACAACTTCGCTGGTGAAATCGTAGGCGTTGACGGTGCAGATTACACCTTCGAGAATGGCGCATTCACTATCAGTAAGATTCCTGCAGGTGGTGATGTGGTTGTCCACTACACCTACACAGTCGAAGCTGCTGATGTGCCCACGCACATCCTTGAAAACATCGCTACCATCTTCGTGCCCGGCACGAACCCCGAAGACCCCGACAATCCGGGCCATGGCAAGGACCCCGAAAAGCCTCTTGACCCCGACTCCGAGATTCCGTCGAACAAGGTTGATGTGGAAGTGCCTGACGGCTCGACCGTTGATACCGATATTCCTGAACTGTCCGTAACGAAGTCTGTGGATAAGCCCACCGCAAAGGTTGGCGACGCCCTGACTTACACGGTCACTGTCCAGAACAGCGGCAAGGCTGATGCACAGAATGTAGTCGTGAAAGACTTCTTCGATGGCAATGGCGTGCTGAACTTCGAGACGATGGCTGGCGTTACCGACAACGGCAACAACACCTACACGATTTCCACTGTTAAGGCAGGGGAGAGCGTAACGCTCCGCTTCACATATGTGGTAGTGGATGGCGATGCTCCTGTTGTTCTGAATGCGGCTATCGTGAAAGACCCGACTCCTCCGATTGATGTGGAGAAGGATGCCGATAAATATATCGCCAAGGTTACGGATGTTGTGACCTACACCATTACGGTGAAGAATACGACTGACGAAGCTGTCAACGATATTACGGTAACTGACCACAACAACTTTGCCGGTGCCATCACTGCTGAGAACACCGAGCGCTACACCTACAATGGTGACGGCACTTGGACTATCGGTCATCTGGATGCCGGTGAAACGCTCGACATCGTTTACACCTACACGGTGGAGACGACGGATAAGAGCGTCATGGAGAACACTGCAACCATCAAGTACACACACGACGGCGAACAGTATGAGATTCCCTCCAACCCCGTTGATGTTGAGAAGCCTGATGACGGTGTCGTAACCATCCGTAAGGCGGCTGACAAGACGGAAGTTGAGCCGGGTGAGACTGTCACCTATACCGTGACCGTACACAACGGCAAGAACCGCGACATCGAGAATGCTCGTCTGACGGATGCTAACAACTTTGCTGGCGAAATCGTGGGCATTGACGGTGCAGGTTACACCTTCAAGGATGGCGAGTTCATCATCGACAAGATTGCGGCTGGCGCAGATGTGGTTATCCACTACACCTACACCGCACAGATTGCAGATGTTCCCACCGAAATCCTTGAGAATATTGCCACTATCCATGTGCCGGGAACTAACCCCGAAGACCCGGAGAATCCGGGTCACGGCAAAGACCCGAACAAGCCCATTGACCCCGATGAGGATGTCCCCTCTAACAAGGTCGATGTGAAGGTTCCGGGCTCCGAAGTTGAGACAAAGGTTCCTGTCATTGAAATCACCAAGTCTGTTGACAAGGCAGAAGCGAAGGTCGGCGATACGCTGAACTACACTGTTACTGTCTCCAACAAGGGTAAGGCTGACGCGGAGAATGTGGTCATTGAGGACTTCTTCGATGGCACCGGCACGCTGAACTTCATCCCGATGGATGGCGTCAAGGACAACGGCGATAACACCTACACCATCAGCTCCGTCAAGGTCGGTGAGAGCATCGAGCTGCACTTCACCTATGTGGTGACTGTCTCCGACGCTCCGCAGGTCCTGAACGCCGCTGTTGTGAAAGACCAGACTCCGCCGATTGATGTTGAGAAGGACGCAGACAAGTATGTTGCAAAGGTTACGGACGTTGTGACCTACACCATCACGGTGCGGAATACCACGGACGAGACCGTCAACGACATCACCGTCTCCGACCACAACAACTTCTCCGGCAGCATCGATGCCGTTGGTTCTGACCGCTACACCTACAATGGCGACGGCACTTGGACCATTGGTTATCTGGATGCAGACGAGGCTATCGATATTGTCTACACCTATACGGTCGAGACTACCGATAAGAGCGTCATGGAGAACACCGCAACCATCAAGTACACGCACGATGGCGAACAGTACAATATTCCGTCCAACACGGTCGATGTGAAGAAACCTGATGATGGCGTTGTCACCATCTGGAAATCTGCAAACAAGACTGTTGCAAAGCCGGGTGAGACTGTCACCTACACCGTCACGGTACACAATGGCAAGGACCACGATATCCAGAACGCTGTTTTGACTGACGAAAACAACTTCTCCGGAAGCATCTTCGCAGTTGAAGGCGCAGGATATTACTACGAGAATGGCATGTTCACAATCGACACGATTCCTGCTGGCGGCGATGTGGTCGTCCACTACGCTTACACCGTTGGTATCGCTGATGTGCCCACGAACATTCTTGAGAACATTGCGACGATTCATGTTCCCGGTACGAACCCCGAAGACCCGGAGAATCCGGGACAGGGTAAGGACCCGACAAAACCGATTGACCCTGATACGGATATCCCGTCCAACAAGGTCGATGTGGAAGTCCCGGGTTCCGGCACGGAAACTGACATCCCGCTGGAAAAGAGCCTCACGATTGTGAAGAGCGCCGATAAGACCAAGGTCAATGTCGGTGAGACTATCAACTATCGCGTGGTTGTAACCAATACCGGTGAGGTTGACCTCGTCAATGTCTCCGTTAAAGACAACAACAACGGCGCAAGCCATATTGTTGCTACAAGCGGCGACGGATACACCTACGATGATGCGACGGCAACGTTCACCATCGACCGTATCCCTGTTGGCGAATCCTTCACGCTGACCTACTCTTATGTCGCAGTTGACGCGGATGCCGGACGGCCCCAGCTCCTGCGCCAGCGCCTTCGTCAGGGCGAGCACCGCGCCCTTCGTGGCGGAGTAGCATGCCTCGCACGACGCGCCGACCTGCCCCCACATGGAAGAGACGTTGATGATGCAGCCGCTCTGCCTGCGCAGCATGGCGGGCAGGACGGCGTTCACGCAGTGGTAGATGCCGCCGACGTTCACGGCGAACAGCCGGTCCCACTGTGCCTGTGTGATCTGCGAGAGGAGGCCGTAGTGGCAGATGCCCGCGTTGTTCACGAGCACGTCCGTCTCCGGCAGGCACGAAACGGCGTCCAGCACGGCCCGCGCGTCGGCCACGTCGCAGCGGACGGCCTCTGCGCCTGTCTCGGCCGAGACAGCGGCTGCCGCCGCGTTGTTTTTTTCATAGAAAAAGCTCACGGCGTAGCCAGCGGCCGTAAAGGCGCGCACGGCGGCCGCGCCGATGCCCCGGCTTCCGCCGGTGACGACGGCGGCACGGGTCAGCTTTTCTTCGCTCATGCCTGTGCCTCCTTCCAGCTGGGGAGGAAAGCTTCCAGCTCTTCTGCCGTCTCGACAGCGGTGCAGTGGACGTCTGCGCCCAGCGTCTTTTTCACGAAGCCGCTCAGGGCCTTGCCCGGGCCGACTTCGAGAATGTCGGTGACGCCCAGCTCGCCCAGACGGCGGAGGGTATCTTCCATGTAGACGCTGCTCTGCACCTGCTTTTCCAGCAGAGCGGGGATGCTGTCGCTGTCTGCCTTTTCGTGGCCGAGGCAGTTGAAGAGGACAGGCGTCTCCATCTCGCCGAAATGCTCAGA
>ERZ773243.904-NODE-904-length-37263-cov-21.580870_pt1 | contig 37263 bp, 27 predicted proteins | sample MGYA00580520_ERZ773243 | MGnify/ENA primary metagenome ERZ773243 (study PRJEB29015, sample SAMEA2737747) | human gut metagenome | biome: human gut; feature: human-associated habitat; material: faeces | place: China | collected 2012 ... | reverse complement strand
GCCGCGCCATCCTGCGCAAGCCCATTGACCGCATCGGCTACGGCGGCTACCTGAAATTAGCCTGCGAGTTCCCGGAGTTCCTCGACTATGTCGAGAGTGTCTGCAACGAGTTCCGCGAACTGTACGAGAACATCAAGGGTACCACGCCCTACTGCGTCAAGACCGTGGCTGTGCTGAACAGCTGGGGGCAACAGCGCGCGTGGGGCTGCCACATGGTTCACCATGCGCTGTACCAAAAGCAGAATTACAGCTATGCGGGCGTTATCGAAGCGTTGTCCGGCGCACCGTTTGACGTGAAGTTTATCAGCTTTGACGACATCAAGGCTGACCCGAAGGTGCTGGACAGCATTGACGTCCTTATCAACGTCGGTGACGGCGACACCGCCCACACCGGCGGCAAGGTCTGGGAGGATCCTGATATTTCCGCTGCCGTCAAGGGCTTTGTCCACCGCGGCGGCGGTCTGATTGGCGTTGGCGAGCCGGGCGGCCACCAGTATCAGGGCCGCTATCTGCAGCTGGCCGCACCTCTCGGCGTGGAGAAAGAAACCGGCTTTACCCTGAACTACGATAAGTACAACTGGGACGAGCACCGCGACCACTTTATTCTGGCCGACTGCCCCGACCATGATGTGGACTTTGGCGAGGGAAAAAAGAGCATCTTTGCGCTGGAAGGCACCGAGATTCTGATTCAGCGCGAAAAAGAAGTCCAGATGGCCGTGCATGAGTACGGCGAGGGTCGCGGTGTGTACATCAGCGGTCTGCCCTACAGCTTTGCAAACAACCGTGTACTTTACCGCGCTATTCTGTGGGCGGCACACGATGAGGCCAACCTGCACAAGTGGTTCAGCACTAACTACAATGTGGAAGTCCATGCCTACGTCAAAAACGGCAAGTACTGTGTGGTCAACAACACCTATGAGCCGCAGGAAACGACCGTTTACACCGGCGACGGCAGCTGCTTCGATCTGCATCTGGATACCAATGAGATCAAGTGGTACAGCATTGAGGGGTAATAGAATGAGAACACCCGAAGAACAGATCCGCTATGCGGCCTCTATCACGCCCAGCCCGCGCCAGCTGGCATGGCAGCAGCTTGAATTTTACGCCTTTACCCATTTCGGCATGAATACCTTCACGAACCGCGAGTGGGGCGACGGCACCGAAGACCCGGCGCTGTTCAACCCCGATGCGCTGGATGCCGACCAATGGGTCGCCGCAGTCAAAAGTGCCGGCATGAAGGCGCTGATTCTGACCTGCAAGCACCATGACGGCTTCTGCCTGTGGCCGAGCGCCTACACCGAGCACAGCGTAAAAAACAGCCCATGGAAGAACGGACAGGGCGATGTTGTGCGCGAGGTATCGGATGCCTGCCGGCGCGGCGGTATCAAGTTTGGTGTCTATCTCTCCCCGTGGGATCGCCACGATGCACGCTATGGGCAGGGGAAACTGTATGATGATTATTTCGTTTCCCAGCTGACCGAGCTTGCAACAAACTACGGAGATATTTTCTGCTTCTGGTTTGACGGTGCCTGCGGTGAGGGCAAAAACGGCAAAAAGCAGATTTACGACTGGGAACGCTACTATGCGGTTCTGCGTAAATTGCAGCCGAATGCGGTGCTGAATGTCTGTGGCCCCGATGTGCGCTGGTGCGGCAACGAGGCCGGGCATTGCCGGAAAGCAGAGTGGAGCGTGGTTCCCGCAGAGCTGCGGGATGCAGAACGCACGGCATCGAAATCGCAGCAGGCGGATGACGGAGAATTCTCCCGCAAAATTGACTCTCAGGACGAGGACATCGGCAGTAGAGCGGTTATCCGCAATGCAAGAAAACTTGTCTGGTATCCGTCCGAGGTGGATACCTCCATCCGAACAGGTTGGTTTTACCACCCGGAGGAGGACACCGACGTGCGCACGGCAGACGAATTGCTGGACATCTATCTGGATGCCGTCGGTGCGAATGCAAGTCTGTTGCTGAACATTCCACCCGATACGCATGGCCGTATTGCCGCGGCGGACTGCGCCAGCCTTGCGGAGCTGGGTGCTAAAATTCAGCAGATTTTTGCCAGTAACGTAACAGAAAAAGCGGAAATTACGGCAGATTCTGCGATTGCGCAGCATCCCATCACACAGGCTGTGGACGGTATGGCAAATACCTATTGGCAGGCTGCCTACGGACAAGAATCCGATACGATTACTTTGAAGTTCCCGAAGCCGCAGAAGGTTTCCTGTGTTGTTCTGGGGGAGCATCTGCCGACAGGGCAGCGCATAGAAAGCGGCGAGATTTGGGCAGACGGAAGCAAGGCTTCCGAATTTACGGTAGTTGGACATAAGCGTATCTGCCGTTTTACCCCTGTGGATGTGCAGACGCTTACCATAAAGATTACAGCTTCACGCACGGAGCCAACTCTGCGGCTGCTGGAAGTCTATCAGTGAGGATGTAGGCGAAAGAGGCGTGCCGTGCTGTGCGGCACGCCTTTGGCTGCAAAAACATTGATACGAGGTTTGTTATGGATAAACGTCCTAATATTATCCTGCTTATGGCAGACCAGATGCGCGGCGACTGCCTTGGTATTGCCGGTCACCCGGATGTAAAAACGCCGTTCCTCGATGCACTGGCCGCCGAGGGCGTGCGGTATGAAAATGCCTATTCTGCCTGTCCGACCTGTGTTCCCGCGCGGGCTACGCTGTATACCGGCATGTCTCAGGAGCACACCGGCCGCGTCGGGTACGAGGATCTTGTGCCGTGGGATTATCCCCACACACTGGCCGGGGAGTTGAGCAAGGCCGGGTACTATACCCAGTGTGTCGGCAAAATGCATGTTCATCCGCTGCGCAGCAACCTGGGTTTCCATGATGTACGGCTGCATGATGGCTATCTCCATGCCTACCGCCGCCCCACCACGCCCAGTTATGAGGATCAGCGTGTGGCCGATGACTATTATTGGTGGCTCAAACAGCAGCTTGGCGTGGATGCAGACCCGGTGGACACTGGCCTTGACTGCAATAGTTGGGTTGTGCGCCCCTGGATCTACGAGGAAAAGTATCACCCCACAAACTGGGTCGCCAGCGAGTGCCGAGACTTTCTGCGCCGCCGTGACCGCTCGAAACCATTCTTCCTGATGGCCAGCTTTGTGCGGCCACACCCTCCGCTGGATGCCCCGGAATATTATTTGAATTTGTACAAAGATAAGCCGCTGGCCGAGCCTTGGCGCGGTGATTGGAATGACTGCGTCCGCTGGGAACGTGACGGCCACAGCTACCATGCCCAGACGGCACCCTCGGATGAAAGCTACATCCAGCAGCTGCGGGCGGGTTACTATGCGGCCATCACGCACATGGATCATCAAATCGGACGTTTAGTCTCCGCACTGGTGGAGGAGCAAATCATGGATAATACCATAATTCTGTTCGTGTCCGACCACGGTGAAATGCTGGGCGACCATTTGATGTTCCAGAAAGCAAAGCCATTCCAAGGCAGTATCCATGTACCACTGTTTATCTCCGGGCCGGAGCGTTACATCGGAAAGTGCGGCACGGTTCGCACCGACTTGGTCGAGCTGCGCGACGTTATGCCCACACTGCTGGAACTGGCGGGCGCACCCATTCCAGAAACCGTGGACGGCACGAGCCTATTGCACCCCGTCGAACGCGAATATCTGCACGGTGAGCATACACTGGGCGAGGATTCCATGCACTTTATCCTGACGAAAGAGGATAAATATATCTGGTACTCTCAGACCGGGCGAGAACTGTACTTCAATCTGCGCGACGACCCGCACGAGACAAAAAACGTGCTGGAGGAAAACCAGAAGCGCGTGGCGGAGCTACGCGCTCTGCTGATTGATGCTCTAAAAAATCGTGAAGAGGGTTACACCGATGGGCACACCCTGCTTGTGGGCAAAACCCCCGTGACCGTATTGCAGCATACCGAGGTGCTATGAAGCAGCTTCAATTCCTGATTAAGCCCGCAGCGGGCTACTGCAACATGCGCTGCCAATATTGCTTTTATCGAGATGAGCAGCAGAATCGCGTGAACCCTGATGACTGCATCATGTCGTTCACTACTGCGGAAACGCTGATTCAACGCTGTTTTGCGGAAATCGAACAAGGCGGTTATATCTCGTTTGCCTTTCAGGGTGGGGAACCGACCTTGGCCGGGCTGGATTTCTTCCGTTTCTTCACGCAGACCGTGCAAAAGTACAACCAAAAGCGTGTCACGGTGCAGTATGCCATTCAGACAAATGGCCTTGCAGTTACCGAGGAATGGGCTGAATTTTTCAGCAAAGAACACTTTCTCGTAGGTATCAGCTTGGACGGCACCCCGGATGTGCATGATGCCCTGCGCCCGGATACACAGGGAAACGGAACATGGAATAAAATTACGCAGACGATTGAACTGCTGCACCGATACGGCGTGGAGTGCAATCTTTTGTGTGTCGTCACCAAACGGCTGGCCAAAAAAGCGGGTCGCGTATATAAGTCCATGAAGGCAACGGGCGTGCGCTATTTACAGTTCATTCCTTGTTTGGATCCGCTGGACACGCCGCAGGGGCAGCAGCCCTACTCCCTCACGCCAGAACTGTATGCGCAGTTTTTGTGCGCCCTGTTTGATGCCTGGTATCGGGACTGGAAAACCAGCACCTATGTCAGCATCCGTTTGTTTGAGGATTATATTTATCTGCTTATGGGCGGCCCGGCTGTGACTTGCTCCACAACAGGCACCTGCGGCGCCTATATGGTTGTGGAGGGCAGCGGTGCCATGTACCCGTGCGACTTCTTCTGCCTGGATGCCTATAAACTTGGAACCGTGCAAAACGACACCCTGCAATCGCTGCTTACCGGCGAAAAAATGCGGGCGTTTATCACGGACGGCTGGCAGATCCCCGCAGAATGTCAGCCATGCAGATGGGTACACCTGTGCCGCGGTGGCTGCAAGCGTGACCGCAATCCAGCCGACAAAGCGCAGCGCAGCTACTACTGCAAAGCCCTGCAAAAGTTTTTCGCCTATGCGGAACTGCGCCTGTGCGAGATGGCCCGCGCCGTGCAGATGTATCGCTGAAAAAAGGAGACCGATTCTATTGCACAAGAAAAATAAATACTGGCAGCTGTTTCTATCGACCTTAAAATTGAGTGCCTGCACCTTCGGCGGTGGGTTTGTCATTATCCCTTTGATGCGCGAGCGTTTTGTGAAAGAATTGCACTGGATCGAGGAAGAGGAAACGCTGGACCTGACGGCGATTGCCCAATCAAGCCCCGGATCTATTGCCATCAACGCCTCGATTCTGGTGGGCTACCATGTAGCAGGCATCCCCGGCGCACTGATTACTGTGGTGGGCGCGGCGCTGCCACCGCTGATTATCATCTCCATCATCTCCGCGTTCTATCAGGCGTTCCGCTCCAACAAGTATGTGAGCATGGCAATGGCCGGTATGCTGGCCGGTGTGGCAGCGGTCATCTTTGATGTGGTCATCAACATGGCGTGGCCCATCCTGAAAAAGAAGCGCTGGCTGCCCATCGCGGTTATGCTGGCAGCTTTTGCGGCGACCCGTTTCTTCTCGGTGAACATCATTTTGATTATCCTCGTCTGCGGCGTCATCGGCGCGCTGGATACCCTGTATCTACAAAAGCGGGAGGGTAGCAAATGATCTACCTTGAATTATTCTGGAGCTTTTTCCAAGTTGGCCTGTTCAGCATCGGCGGCGGCTATGCGGCTATGCCTTTGATTCAAAACCAAGTAGTGGACATTCACCCCTGGCTGACGATGACAGGCTTCGCGGATATTATGGCCATTGCCGAGATGACGCCCGGCCCCATTGCCGTAAACGCCGCAACGTTCGTTGGCATTCAGGTGGCAGGGCTGCCGGGGGCGCTGATTGCCACCATCGGCTGTATTTTCCCGTCCTGCGTCATCGTCATGGCGCTGGCCTACGTGTATTACCGATTTCGAGGCCTCAGTGTCATGCAGGGTATTTTGGCCGGGCTGCGCCCCGCTGTTATTGCCATGATTGCTTCTGCTGGCATTTCCCTGTTGTGCATGGCCCTGTACAGGCAGCGCACTTTCCCGGCGGATCTGGGCAGCATGGATCTGATTGCACTGGCAATTTTCCTCATGGGCTTTTTTGTTCTACGTAAGTGGAAGCCCAGCCCTATCAAGGTCATGGCGGGGGCTGCCGTGGCCGGTGTCGCGCTGTACAGCATCGCGGCATAAACAAAACCAGAGAGGATGTATATACAAATGAAGGATATTTTAACTGCATGGAAATGGAATGGCTCAGTATCAGAGCCGGTTCCCTATGGCGAAGGGCATATCAACCAGACGTATGCCATCACGGTAACATCTGAGCAGGGGGCAAAACGCTATATCCTGCAAAAAATCAATACCAATACATTCAAAGACCCGGCCGGTTTGATGGAAAACGTCTGCGGTGTTACAGATTTTTTGCGCGAAAAGGCTAAGCAGCGCGGGGCTGACCCGGCGCGTGCTACGCTCCATGTGGTGCCTACCAAAGAGGAAAAGCCCTATTATCAGGCTGCTGATGGTGGCTGCTGGCGTATCTATGAATTTGTAGAGAACACTGTCTGTTTGCAGCAGGTGCAGTCGGCTGAGGATTTTTACCAGAGCGCTGTTGCATTTGGCAATTTCCAGCATCAGCTGGCTGAATATCCGGCTCATACCCTGCACGAGACAATCCCGCACTTCCACGACACGCCTAAGCGCTTCGCTGACTTCCAGCGCGCCGTGGCTGAGGATCGCATGGGTCGTGCCGCACAGGTGCAGCGCGAAATTGAGTTTGTCCGCGCCCGCGAAGCAGAGTATCATGTTATGGTGGATCTGCTGGCAGCGGGCAAGCTGCCGCTGCGCGTCACCCACAACGACACCAAGCTGAACAACATCCTGTTCGACAAAACGACCGGCGAGGGCCTTTGCGTTATCGACCTCGACACTGTTATGCCGGGCCTTGCTGCCAATGATTTTGGGGATTCTATCCGCTTCGGTGCCAACCACTGCGCCGAGGACGAAGCTGACCTCTCGAAAGTCAATTTCAGCATGGAACTGTTTGAAATTTACACCAAGGGCTTCTTGCAGGCGGCAGGAGAAGCGTTCACCCCGCTGGAAAAGCAGACCCTGCCCTGGGGTGCCAAGCTGATGACGATAGAGTGCGGTATGCGTTTCCTCGCCGATTATCTGGAGGGCGACCACTACTTCCACATCAACTACGAACAGCAGAACCTGAATCGCGCCCGCACCCAGTTCAAGTTGACTGCCGATATGGAACGGAACTGGGATGCCATGCAAAAAGTAATTGAAAAATACTGCTGATACCGCTAATCTGCTTTTTCATTTTGCGGTTTGCGTTTTGCAGTAGAGTGCATCATGCAAAATCGTGTTTTCTCCTTCTTTAACTCCCGTGCCTGACAAGCGCGGGAGTCGCTTATTCTAAAGAATAAAAATAGAGCCGCTTCAAGCGTTGCACTTATGCAATACGCTTGAAGCGGCTCTGTTATATTAGCGGTAGTAAAGCTCGATTTCTTGGATGCTAGGATCGGTTTGACCTTTGCTGTTTTTCGTAGTGTCTTCCTGCAATCCAGTAATCAAGACCTTGAATTTGGAACTAGTCGTTTCTGGCAGGGAAATGGTTTTGGATGTGCCAATCGTGCCACTATAGGTGCTGATTGTAGTGTATTCTGTACCATTCCATGCTTGGAACTCTAAGTCGGTGATTCGTTCCGATGCCCAATTGGGAACAATATTTTCTGTGATGGTTACGCTGTTAAAGGTCTGCTCAGAGCCAAGATCAAATTCCAGCCATGCAGGAAGATCCGAGTTGGCAGCAGCCCAGCGGGAACCCTGAGAGGTATCGCCGTCATTTACTTTGGGTGCGGGGCAGGAGGGGTGCGAAGAACTGGCAGAAACGGACTTGTTCAAAAGCAGATTCTGCGGCTCTCGAACGACGGGAACTTTGTATACCTCAAATTCAACGATGCTGGGATCGGTTTCTCCACGGCCATGTGTGCTTGTGTCAGCGCGGAGGCTGGTGATTTCCATTCTAAGATGGGATGCAGTCACCGTGTCGAACGTGAAATCTTTCCCTTCACCGATTTCGCCGTCATAGGTATAAATTGTTTGGTACCCATCCACCGTAGGAATCTGCAAGTTGAAGGAGGCAATTCGGGGAGAGGCCCACCCAGATACAATGTTTTCGGTAAGGACAACCTTATTAAAGGTAGTATCCCCGCCAAAATCAATATCCAACCAGATGGGAAGATCCGAGTTGGCGGCGGCCCAGCGAGAATTCTGAGAATAGATGCCGTCAACCACTAAATCGGGAGTCAAGGATTCATGGGAATTGTTAGAGGTTACAGTTTTGCCTAATGCAAAATTGGAGGGATCATTATATTCGCCCTGCTGGTACTCGTGAACACCGATGTCGGGAGCATTACCCCAATACAGCTGAGTGCCATAGAAATCAGTAGTTCCCATCTGAGGAACATAGATGCCTGCATCAATCAGCGGAGAACTTGCATTGAGTTTGTAACCATCCCAAACTGTAGCACCACTCAGAATACCATCACTGTTCTGCTGCGGGGTCTGGCCGGGATTCACCATAGCAGGATTCTCGGTGACTTTATAATCGTCAGCTGGCTCATACTGGGAATGGATACCACTGGCTTCGTAGAAACAGTTATGGCTGAATGTTACGGAACCGAGATTTCCGAGATAGCGGTTGGTATCGTGCCATGTTGTGGTGGTTGTGGTACTTTTATTGTAGAAAACATTGTTGTAGAAATAAGTTTGCGATTTGAAAGGATCACGGTGCATGAATGTGGTTCTGGCACCATCATACATGATTACGTTGTTTACAAAGTAGGCAGGAGTTGCATTGGCGGTAAGGAAATACTTGATAATAAAGTCGCCACCGTCATCGCTGATATTGTAGCGGATTATATCATTGGTATTACGTCCCATGTACAACATCCAGCCACAGGGATTGTTGTGCGAGTAGTTGAACTGGTAGACAACATTTTTTAGTGCGGAATCCATATCATAGGGACTGCCGTCCGCGTTCGTTGAAGGTCCATTATAAACTTCATTGTACTGCAAGACGGAGTTTTCACATTTCCAAGGGTACAGAGCAACAGTAGGACGGAAATTAGGATACCGCTTTAGGAAGCCATCAACAACATTATATTCAACGACAGCATTTCGAGCATCGCACAAATCGATGCCGCCCTGAGCAACATCTTCGATATAGTTATGGCCGATATAGATGTCTTCCATCCAAAGATTGTATGTGTCAACATCGTCCTGATAGCCGCTTTTTGCCATCTGTACAAAGCCGGTGATACCAAGCAGATCAACTTTGCGGATCGTGTTGTAGGCAATCCGAATATCACGGAAAGAGGTGTTAGGACGAATTTTCGTGCCAACGACATTGTAAATGATTCCGCCAGTAAAAGTATCATTCCAATCGTTGGGGCCATCTACGTCATGTACATAGCAATTCTCAATGTAAATGTGATCGAAAATGCCATCGTCATCATCGTTGAGCAGATCACCATCGGCGATAATCAAAATGCCATTCCGTGTTTCGGCCTGACTCGACCAACTGTTGTCACCCTGCGGGCGGGAAAGGTCGATATCAACATCGAAGTCATCATCGTTTGTGACTTCAAGATTGCGAATTTCCCAATATTCTTGGTTGCGCAGGTGAACAGCGCCAGAGTAGTTCATACCACGATCGATGCCCATGCCATTGATGACGGGCAGTGCATCACCGCCGTATTTATCGATCTTGATAGGTGCATCTGCGGTTCCTGAGCCTTTTGGCCATAACCATTCGCCATTCCAAATGGAGCCGGATTTCAGGAGAATGGTATCACCAGGCAAGAAGGTTGTGGAGGTCACTTTGTCGAGGGTTTTCCAAGGTGTTTCGGGCGAGGTTCCCGAATTGGAGTCATCACCGATTGTAGAATCTACATAGTAGGTGGTTCCACCGGACGCAGCAGCTTCTGCGACAATGGTTTCGGTAGAGGCTGTTTCTGGAGTTTGAATGTCTTCAGCCAAGGCGTTGGTCATAGGAGCAATGATGCTTAAAATCATAGCTGCACTCATGACCAGGGAAAATTTTCTCTTCATGGTTGAGTCTCCTATTCGATTGATGTATTTTGAAAGGCATCAGTTTCGGTAAAGACCAGACGGTTTTGAATCAGTTCGGTTTCTGTGCTTATCCGTGAGTTTAATAAGTAATCTGTGATACGATTACGAACCTCTGCGAGTGGGATAACGGTTGCGTCCTCCTTTCTTGTGACTTTAATAATGCACGGATAAGTCCCATCTAAAAACGGCTCTGATACATCTCCAGTATTCATGCTGGATGCCTGTGAAACGATGTCTGCATGGGATAAGAGATCGGACTTTTCGGTTTCGTTTGTAAAAGAATAGGTGTGCCAGTCTGTGACGTAAGGGTATTGTGTTTGGATATCCTCTAAAGAAACACCTTCCTCAAGGCCCAAAAAGATGTTGTCAGCAGAGAGGTCGGATGGAATATATGACAAATAAATAGCAGAAACATCTGCGTCACCATTCAGGGAGAACAGGTTTTGATTTTCAGAGTAGAAAGCGTCAATGTCTGCATCGCTTACAGCATTGGTAGAAATCCAGTATTCCTTTATATCGTTTTCAAGCTGTGAAAGATAACGGTGATAGTAAGAACCAAAGGAATACTCTATAGGGCCGTAGACAATACCACCGTTTGACGTGCTTTCTTTTCTTGCAGTGTTGAAATTTTCTGCATTTTCTTTTAGTTGGGAAAACGACAAGAACTCAGCAGAAGTTGTCTTCTCGGCAAGCATTTGTGTGGCGTATGCTTCCAGACAGGCTTCTTTGGCAGAGGCCCTTGCGGAATCCAGCGGAGTAGAATCACCATATTCATTATTCCAAAAGGCGGAGTCAAAAGATGTGATTCCGTAAAGCTGAGAATAGCTTTGGCATACGGAGCTTTTTTGCTGGGATAAGAAGTAATTGAACTCTTCCATAGTGATGGGGTGCTCATCGATATACCCGACCACAGCAGAAGAATCCGTTGCAGCGCAGCTACAGAGTGTGCTGGCGATACTTCCGGCAATTAAAAAGAGACTCATAAACTTTTTATATGTCATTTTTTCACGCCCATCCTATTTAGATTTCTATTTCTATTATTAAACATTCGCTGACTTTTGAAAACGGAATATATTGATGAAAGAATGTAAATTATTGACCAAAAAATCGCGCCGACAATGCACTGTCGGCGCGATTTTATATGCTATGCAGTTTTCGATATTTGCCCGGAGCTTCAGCCTTATAGCGGCGGAACATCCGGTTAAAGTAGCTGGAATCACTAAAGCCGCAGCTATATGCGATCTCCGTGATGGGATCTTCGGTGGAGCATAATAGCTCCGCGGCACATTCTACCCGGTAGTAATTCAAATAGTCAATAGGGGAGCGCCCAGTTATGCTGTGAAAGATCCTGCAAAAGTGTTCAGGGGTCATTTCTGCTGTGGAGGCGAGATCTTCCAAGGTGATGCGGCTGGCGTAATTCTTTCGGATGCGCTCTAAGGCCGCTTTCATTTGGGCTGTGCTGCGATCATTTCGTTTATTTCCGGGAGAGGATACTGTGTACGAATGCTGCAAAAGGATTTGACCGAACAGCTGCCACATCAGACCAATCGTCACAAATTCATATCCCTCCGGCTCTTTTTCCATTGCCTCAAAGAGTCTGTCAATCAGTTGGCAGGTTACGGAGCCAGCCGGTTGATACGGCTCGATTTGTGCGCCGCGTTCAAAAAGCGCATTGTATTTTGCCTGACATACGGAGCCGCTGCCGAGGAAGCGGTTCATATCAAAGACAACACACTCGTAAACGCAGTCGCTGGGGGTTCCGCCGTGAACGGCCCCGGCTGAAATGATGGCGGCATCCCCCTTGTGTAAAAGGTAAGAGCGTCCATCAATCAGCAGAGAAAACTCCCCGCTTAGAACCAGCATAAGTTCAAATTCCATGTGCCAGTGAAACGGCATTTCATAGCGCGGGTGCATTTTATCTACATAATAAAGCTCAATGGGAAAGTCAAAAGTGCCGCGTGTACTGCTTTCATGGGAAGCCAAAAACTTCATGGCAGGCATCTCCTAAAATATCAATATCGTCCAATATAATATCATTATACGCAAAGACGAGGGCAAATTGCAACAGTATAATACAAGTAAAGGACAAAATCCACTTTAGGAGGTACAAACTGTGCAAATCGAAGAAATCAAAGACCAAATCTGCGATGTCTGCCATAAAATGTGGCAGCTTGGCTGGGTCGCTGCCAATGATGGCAATGTCTCAGTTCGGTTGGAGGACGGGACTTTCCTTGCAACGCCTACGGGCATGAGCAAGAGCTTCATCACGCCGGACAAGCTGCTGCGTATTGATGCAAAGGGCAATGTGCTGGAGGGGGCAGAGGGGCTGCGTCCGTCCAGCGAAATCAAGATGCACCTGCGCTGCTACGAAAAGCGCGCCGATGTAAATGCTGTTGTCCATGCCCATCCGCCGGCAGCCACCGGCTTTGCCGTGGCACATCGCCCGATGGATATGTACAACATGATTGAGGATGTGGCAGCCATCGGCGCTGTGCCGCTGACTCCGTATGGAACCCCCAGCACGATGGAGGTGCCGGACGCAATCGAGCCGTATCTCAACGACCACGACGTTATGCTGCTGGAAAACCACGGCGCGCTGACGGTGGGCAGCGATGTCATCACCGCCTATTACCGCATGGAGAGTCTGGAACTGTGGGCAAAAATCACGATCAACGCAATCATTCTCGGCGGCAGCTACGATATTGACCGCAAGAATATTGATAAGCTCATCAATCTCCGCTCCTACTACAAAATTACCGGCAAACACCCCGGCTATCGCAAATTTGAGCGACGCGAAAAAGGTGAGCCGACGGACAAATAAGGAGACACCGTATGCTGAAGAACATTCCGCCTATCCTTAGCCCGGAACTTCTGAAAGTCCTCTGCGAGATGGGACATGGCGACGAAATCATTCTCGCAGACGGAAATTTCCCGGCTGAAAGCATCGGCAAAGATGCCATTGTGGTTCGTGCAGACGGGCACGGAACCGAAGAACTGCTGGAGGCCATCCTGCAATTTCTGCCGTTGGATCAGTATGTGGAAAAGCCTGTCGCACTGATGAAAGTGGTAGATGGCGATCCGTGCAAGCCGACTATCTGGGATAGCTATAAACAGAAGTTGAACGAGAGCGGCAATGACCCGGCTAAAATTGAAATGGTGGAGCGCTTTGCGTTTTATGAGCGCGCACGCCATGCCTATGCGATTATCGCCACCGGGGAAAGCGCAATCTATGCCAACGTACTTTTGAAGAAGGGCGTGGTTCAATGAGTAACACAGCAGCTGTGCTGGCCTTCGATTTTGGCGCTTCCAGTGGACGTGCGATTCGGGCCGTGTACGATGGCCAAAACCTCACCTACGAGGAAATCCATCGTTTTGAAAATGTCCCCATCGAAAAGGACGGTCATCTCTGCTGGGATGTGGAAACACTGCTGAAGGAAATCCACACAGCCATTCAAAAGGCTGGTACATTTGACAGCTTAGGATTTGATACATGGGGCGTGGATTTCGGCTTACTGGATGCGGACGGCCATCTGCTGGCAAACCCTGTTCATTACCGCGATGCCCGAACGAATGGCAAACCGGAACAGGCCGCTGCCTGTATGCCCGCAGAAGAATTGTATGCCCATACCGGCAACCAAATCATGGCAATCAATACCTTGTTCCAGCTGCTGGCTCTGCGGGAGCAGGACCCGGAACTGCTGCAAAAGGCCGAGCAGATCCTTTTTATGCCGGATTTGTTTGCGGCTCTGTTGGGGGCCGAGCCGGTCTGCGAACGCAGTATTGCGTCCACCAGCCAGATGCTGGACCCCCGAACAGGGCAGTGGAGCAGGGAAGTGCTGGCCGCCTACGGCTTGCCGGAAAACTGCTTTGCACCCATTGTTGCCAGCGGCACGGTGACAGGTACACTTGCAAACGGTGCGAAAATCATTGCGGTGGCAGGGCATGATACACAATGCGCCTCGGCTGCTATGCCGTGTGCCGAGGAGGATGCCGAACATACGGCATTTCTCTCCTGCGGCACGTGGAGCCTGCTGGGAACGGAATTGGATGCTCCGATTCTGACGGTGGACAGCTGCCAAAGCGGGCTGTCCAATGAACTCGGTGCAAACGGGAAAATCAATTATCTGAAAAATATCATCGGTCTTTGGCTGATTCAGGAAAGCCGCCGTGAGTACAAGCGCCGTGGACAGGCATATTCTTTCGCGGAGCTGGAGCAACAGGCACTTGCCGCCGAACCGCTGCGCAGTTTTATTGACCCGGATGCCCCGGAATTTGTTGCCCCCGGCGACCTGCCGGGCAGAATACAGGAATTTTGCCGCAAAACCGGCCAGCCCGTCCCGGAAACGGTGGGAGCCGTAATGCGCTGCATTTATGAGAGCCTTGCTCTGAAATATCGCTATGCGATAGAGCAGCTCTCCGCTGTAACAGGCCGGACTTTTACGACCCTGCACGTTTTGGGAGGCGGCACAAAAGACCGTCTGCTTTGCCAGATGACGGCAGACTGCTGCGGCCTTACAGTAAAGGCAGGCCCGGTGGAAGCTACGGCGCTCGGCAACATTATGATTCAGTTGAAAGCCTTGGGGTTGCTGGACTCCATCACACAGGGGCGTCGCCTGATTGCGGAGACAGAGGTCATTAAAACATATACCCCAAGCACACAGAACTATGCGGAATGGAACGCCGCTTATGATCGTTTCAAAACCCTATTATAATAAGGAAGGTGCAACTATGCTGTATCCTAAAATTGGTATTCGCCCTGTAATTGATGGACGCTGGGGCGGTGTCCGTGAAAGCCTGGAAAATCAGACGATGCGCATGGCAGAAAATGCCGCCAAGCTGATTTCGGAGAACCTCAAGTACCCCGATGGTACGCCGGTGCAGTGCGTGATCGGCTGTACGACGATTGGCGGCGGTGCCGAGGCTGCCCGCGTGGCAGAGCAGTTCTCTACCCAGAATGTTACGGCAACGCTGTCTGTGACCCCCTGCTGGTGCTATGGTACCGAGACGTTCGACATGGACCCCAACACCATCAAGGCAGTTTGGGGATTCAACGGCACCGAGCGCCCCGGCGCGGTGTATCTGGCTGCGGTTCTGGCCGCACACGCCCAGCGAGGTCTGCCTGCTTTCTCCATTTACGGTCATGACGTGCAGGAAGCCAACGATGATACGATTCCCGATGACGTAGCCGAGAAAATTCTGCGTTTCGCCCGCGGTGCTGTTGCCGCAGGCTGGATGAAGAACAAAGCCTACGTCAATATTGGCGCTGTGACGATGGGCATTGCGGGCAGCTTCTGCGATGCAGGCGTTCTGCAAAAGTATTTCGGCATCCGCGCCGAGTGGGTAGATGAGGTCGAGATCCTGCGCCGCATTTCCATCGGTATCTATGACCACGATGAATATGAAAAGGCGCTGGCATGGGTGTGCGAGAATTGCAAAGAGGGCTTTGATAAGAACCTCGGTAAGAACCTACCGCCTGTCATCACGAAGTCGAAGATCGTTCCGGCCGACAAGGATTGGGAGTTTATCGTCAAGATGACCCTGATCATCCGTGACATTCTATACGGCAATCCGCGTCTGGACGAGATGGGCTGGCATGAAGAAGCACTCGGTCGCAACGCTGTGGTCGGCGGCTTCCAGGGTCAGCGGCAGTGGACGGACTGGCTGCCGAACGCTGACTTCACCGAAGCTATTATGGCTTCCACCTTTGACTGGAATGGTCCGAAAGCCCCGACCCCGTTCGCTACCGAGAACGATACCTGCAACGGCATTGCCATGATGCTGGGCAGCCTTGTTTCCGGTTCTGCACCGTGCTTCCATGACGTGCGCACCTACTGGAGCCCGGAAGCCTGCGAGCGTGTGACTGGGCAGAAGCCTGACGGCGTTGCCGCCAACGGCTTTATTCACCTCATCAATTCCGGCGCTACAGCGCTGGATGGTTCCGGTGCCTGCGTGGATGCCGAGGGCAATCACGTGATGAAGCCGTTCTGGGAGATGACCGATGCGGACATCAAGGCATGCCTGAACGCCACCGATTGGTGCCGTGCGGACTATGAGTACTTCCGCGGCGGCGGATATTCCAGCCACTTCCGCTGCAAGGCAGAGATGCCTGTTACGATGCTGCGCTTCAACATTGTGGAGGGGATTGGCCCCGTCCTGCAGATTGCCGAGGGTTGGACGGCTGATCTGCTCGATGAGATTCACAACACCATCGACAAGCGCACCGACCCGACCTGGCCGACCACGTGGTTCTGCCCGCGCCTGACCGGACAGGGTGCGTTCACCGATGTGTACAGCGTTATGGCAAACTGGGGTGCCAACCATGGCGTGACCGTTTACGGCCATGTGGGTGCTGACCTCATTACACTGGCCAGCATGCTGCGCATCCCTGTTACGATGCACAATGTCCCTGCCGAGAAGGTCTATCGCCCCCACGCATGGGCCAGCTTCGGCACGCAGGATCAGCAGGCAGCAGATTATGCTGCGTGCAAGCAGTACGGGCCGCTGTATAGATAACAGCCTAAAAAGGTATAGCGTTATTTTTGGATAGTAAAAGGGGTTGCTTATTGAGGTGAATAAGCAACCCCTTTGTTGTGGCATGGCGGTTATATCGCTATATAGATAGTAAAAATTATATGTGTGGAAAGAAAAAATCTCCCCAAGTGCTAATAAAATTGAGTTTTAGAGAATACTGGATTCAAGCAATAGACCTATAATATGATGCTATCTGATATGGCGACAAAACAATAAATGAGAGTAAAAAAGTCTCCGAACTATTGATATTTTTACGAGGTGAGCGCATAATGTAATTACTAAGATAGGAGGCGATTATATGCTGGATGTAAATATGATAATTGCAAACAACATTCAGGCTGAACTGAAAAAAGAAAACAAAAAGCAAGTTGATCTGGCAGAAGGAATTGGAGTCTCCAAGCAGACAATGAGCAAAATCATGAATGGTGCAAGAGCAATCAATGCGATTGAACTTCATAAAATAAAATTTCTGAATATCTCCATGTGTCGATGGACTCTCTGATGAAGATGCCGGAAAAGCCGATGGACACGAATGTGAGCCATGCGTTTATGGGGCGTGTTAAAACTGAGGAAGCAAGAAAGGGAATCCAGCTTGTGGATGAACTGTCCGATATGATTCTGTTCCATACTAGGGTGTGCGAGAATGGCAAAAAGATGGAGCAGCCCTGGGAGGATAAGTGATGAACAATGTTCTGGAAGATAGCCTCTTTGTAAGCCAAAACAGGAAATTTGATGAAATCCAATCCACCGTCAGGCAGTTTTCAGCAGAGTATGTCGGCAATTCCATTATCAAGGACAATATCTTTGCTGTCATACAGAACTATGCAAGAAAGAAAGAGATCGCGCTGGAAATGCTTCGTTATCCGATCCATGACGATGAATTATGGGCATTGACCTTTTTGAAACAGGATACGATTTTTGTATGCGTAAATACAGCACTTCCGCTTTGTAAGCAGTTTTTTGCTGCGGCGCATGAACTGTATCATATCTACTGCTATGTGGAAAGTGCAGGCCAGAGCTATATAAAAAATGGTTCTATGCTGGATTCGGCAACTGGTGATGAAACAGGAAGAACGCAGGAGGACTTGGAAGCAAACGCCTTTGCAGGACTCCTTCTGATGCCGGATCAACTGCTCCACGAGCAGATTCTGCTGTACGGACTTGATAAAGATTTGGTTACGGTAGATTCTGTCCTGATGCTTATGGATATGTTTGCTATGCCCTATAAGGCAGTTGTACTGCGTTTGTTTGAAAGCGGGAACATATCTCATCAGCAGGCTGAAAAGCTGCTGGAGGTAGGCTCTGCGGACGTAATGGAAAGAGTATCGCTGACAGGTAAGGCAAAACGCTGGCAGCTCGATGGCAAAGGTACAGAATCTTTTGGCACACTCCTTGAGAAAGTTGAGTACAACAGACAGCATGAGTATCTGACGGAATCCAGAGAAAAAGAAGATGTGGCCTACCTTACTCAACTGAAAAAAGAGTACGGCTTGGATTGAGGGAAGTCAGATCGAAGTGAAAAGATACGCACTGCTGGATACTGACTTCATTTCCAAAACGCACTCCGTTCAAGATGATGGCGGCAATCATTTGATTGATCGGGTTATGGAATTGCCGGGGTATGAGTTCTTTTGTCATGCGCAAATCGTAACGGAACTCAATCGGTATAATGCTGATGCGCCAATCTGGTTGAGCGAGAAGATTGGAGCGCAAAAGATAAAAAGCTACACGGATCAGGAAATCCTTGAAAGCCTGTCACTTGTGCGAGGGCCGCTGGCGTGTGCGACTTATACGCAGATGTTAAAATTGGCCTGCGATGCCTTTTCTAGGGATTACTTTTCGGAACATTATCGGGCATTGGAAGATGCTGATTACGCGACAATATCAAATGAGGATTATTTGAAAGAACTCCAGTTGCTTGATATTGAAGTAGGAAAGAAAAATAATCTTGGGGAAATCAAGTCGTTTGTGCTATTACAGGTTTTGTCGGTGATGCTTGGTGAGCAGATCTATGTGTTCTGCTCCGATGATAAAAATGCTCGAAATAGAGCTACAAATTTTGAAGATGTTCGGTGCACCAGTCTAGTATCAGCATTCTCACGCTTGAAAGAAGAAGCAAATTGGGTGATTGATGATGCAGAACCATACATTGAGGCATTAGTCGAGTTTTATCAGGAACATAACCAAGTTATATTGCGTGTGATGGAATCCTCTGAAAGTGGCAGATTGCAGCGTGTACCATGTGGACAGGTATTACGGGAAATCTTTGAGGAAAAATTTGTGGAGTTAAAAAATGGCATGCTGCGATATAAGCAGTGGAACAAAAAATGACAATAAGAAAAAGCCAGCACGTTGTGATATGCTGGCTTTTTTGTTTGTGAGTTTTTATGAAGCCCGATTGGGAAATAAAACGACGTTTTGTTTGTGTGAATCACAATAACTACCCACCGTATCCCTAACGGCTTTTTCCTGTGACTTGCATAATTGTGTCAAGGATACTAAACAGATTCAGCCCTTTGGGGGATGGAGGACAAGCAATTGTAAAAAATCACTGAAAACAAACACCTATTATTTCAATTGTTCGCAGGATAATATAAACAACCGCAGAAGTAATAACACAAATTGCTAAAATAGCAAATGTACTAGAATAGCTTTTTGAACTTTCCAGTAAAAGTTCACTTTTATGAATGAGTTGCTTTTCTTCAGAAAGGGACTTTTCCAACTCTTTGATACACTCCTCGCAGCCGTGTATCAATGTGCTTGTTCTCTGGTCAAGCCTAAGAAAGCAAACGGAAACAAGCACAATGAAAACGGTAATAAAAAATTCAGCAATTGGGAGGCGTGAATCGAGTTGTATTAACGCAAACAATCCACCGTATAGAACAACTGTTACAGTGATATAAAAATTTATCATCTGTATTCGCTGCTTGCTATGAAGCTCAAAATATTTCCAGTAATAATTCAACAAATCTTCATCATTCATAAAATCACCTGTCTACGATTTCATTCCATGCCTCTTGACTAAACTTCCAAACCATTCGGCGGAACCCTTCTTTCCATAACAAGTAGGCATCAACATCGGACTCTACGGGATCTACTCCTTCGTTGATTGCAGTTAAAACTCTGCGACCGGCTTCTCGATTTTCATCATTGAGATATTCCAAACTTTTCCGGCTTTCAGGAGCTTTGGATTCTGAAAACGATTTGTCAACTTCGTCAACATCAATGTCATATATACCTACCAAACGGGAACGCAGCGTGTTGTCGACAAGTTTTTCGAGATTTTCAAATGACGTTGAATGCGATGTGCTGACCTGCAAAGATAAAAACGGGGGTAATATAATCTCCTGCTCTTCGCTCTTTTCAGAGTAATCTTTACCTAAAGCTGCCGCTATATCAACACAAGGAGTTCTAGGAGAAATGTGAAATATAAGGAGCACGGGATTGCTTATTTTGTCAGCACGATTGGATAAAATCTTGTACGACGTAGATGTGAAAGAAATTGTTCGGTTTTGAGCCAGCAATGCATCGGCATCTACTTTGCGGCAAATTCGATAGGTAGTAACACTTTTTTGCGATGCAAAGTACCAGCAGGCATATTGTAATATTTTTGCCCATTGAAATAATTGCGGCGCATCATCAAAAATAGAAGGATCAAGGACTTTATTCTCTGGGGTTTTGTTCACTGCGACTTTGTTCTCGGCAGTACGTTCTTTTTCACTTACAATTCCATTATAAAAAAGTGCATTAAAAGTAACGTGGGCATTATACTTCCCCCAAAACTCATCCGAGGACGCTGAGTGAACAGCGAGGTTGGCATAAAATTCAAGCGCATCCTTCATTTCTTGCTGCAAATGACGCATGTGAGACATATGAAGTAATTTCACCTTTTCATACGCAAGGACCACATGGTACTCTGGAAGCTGCGAGAGATCCCGGAGATGAATAATCCAGCTTGAATAGTCGATAGGGAGATTTACGCTCTTGCGTTGATAGGCTTTTTTCTCGACATAGGTCAAATCATAAGGCAATAGGAGTGCATAGGCAAAAGTATTTGCAAGGAATTCACGTTCCTGCACAAAGTCGTACAATCCGGGGCATGCTTCCTCTATATAGAGGAGACCGATGGGATTAACTGTCCGTAAGACAAAATGACCCAATTCATGGGCGATGGCAAAACGCTTTGAATTTTCATCGAGGTCTTTTTGGACATATATCGTGCCTGCAACGGTACCTGCCTCATCATCAAACAATTTTTCACGCATCTGCATTCGTGCAATGGCTGACTTGCCAAGGTTTTTTTGAAGTTCAGCCCATGTGAATTCATCTGTCATGGCTTGAAAGTCAACTTCAACAATCTCAAAGCCACAACGCTGTGCAACTTTGCGCACGGGAATCGGGAATTCCTTAGCTGACCCCAATGCACTGGACAATATTTTTTCTGCACGGTCATAGATTATTTCTGTCAACAACTGACTGTTAGAAAAAAGCTCTTTTATGGTTTCATTTGAAGAAATATATTTCGATATTTCTTCGTTTTTGGCACCACTTGACTTCCGGATAAGAGAAAGAAAGCTTTCACCGTCCAGATCTTTTTCATAATCGCGGCTAGCATACAGAGAAGAAAAATCGAAAGTGTTTTTTCCCTCTTTTGTAGAGGTCTTTTTTGCGGAAGGTGTGGTCGCTTTTTCAGTATTCATTATATAAATATCTCCTTGGCTTACCTAGGTAAAATAGAATACAAACTATTTTAGCAGCAAGGCAATGAAAAAAAACACGTTTTTTCTTAAACGCTAAAACTATTCCTCTTTCGATGTAATGGAAGCCCATCTTTCCAGTTTGTACTGGTTGACCGCCGAGGGAACATCTGAAACGACAGAACGAATAAAAAATTCAATTTGCCGTAGATACATGTGTTTCAAGTCTTCCTTTGAAATAGCGGTACGCAAATCAGATGCGCGTGCATTTAACAATGTTTCCGAGCAGGAGTCCTTATTCCAAATTGCATCTTCCCACCAATTTAAAACAAGCTTGACAAAGGCATTCTCATAATCGTCTGCAGCAAAGTCACGAAGATATCTGATTCCATTCCAGACTTTTGAAATTTCATTTTTGTAGGTATTGTAATCATCATAGTAGGCAAAATCTTCAGCAACAGCATTGCTCATGGGCAAAAAGGAACCCTTTATCTGGGAAGGAAAGACAGCATAGCCAAAAATTTGCAGAATGACCGTGTTGAAGAATTTCTCTGGATTGGACAGAAATTCGATATCGCTCCATTTAAGGGAAGAATCCTGATGGACACCTTTCAGAGACTGGTCAGCATCGGTCAAAATCCCCTCATATGCTTTTTGCATAATATTCAAGAGCTGCCGTTGATTGGGAGATTCCTGATAACGAAGATCAAGAGAAGAGCCTTCGGGACGTTTTTCTTCGTTCAGAAAGCACTTGTGAACGCGAACGATGCGATTCCATAACTTATCGTCTATATTCGCATACACATTTTTGTAAAAAGGTTCGGCCTGCCATGCAGCCTGTTTACAAACCTTCAGAATGAATTTCGCTTTATCTGGAAGGAATCTAGAGTCTCCTGTATGGTAGGGCTCTTTCAGGGCATCGAAAAGCTGATATACCGATGTGATAGGATTATTAGCATTATCAGCGTCCATGGTTTCCAAAGAAAGGGTGACCGCTTGGGGAAGACTGCTTCCAAAAGCCATTAACATACGATTCTTCTTGTTTTCACTTGAGACACAGCCTCTGGTCGCCGGAATAATATTGCTAGTAACTGAATCCGTTACATTCAAGGCGGAAAGACCATCCAAAGTTAAAAGCTGCATGCGCTCAATGCTGCGATCCTCGCTCAAGTGTCTCATTCGGTCGAGTAGAAGGTTAATCATATGTGAATCTTTATAGATACTCGGCCTTGCGTGAAGAGAAAGTACATTTAGACGGTTCATGCCGCCGATATCGGATGCAAGGGCAATGCTTGGTATACTATGTATCATCCAGCGGACGACCGGGCTCTCCCATAGTTTAGTTGTGCTTTCATTTTTGCGTCGACCAACTGTATTATCACGCCCCGATGGACTAACGTCCCAAGCATTGATTAAATCATTCACAAACGCTTGACACCACTGGTTAAGTTTATGCCAATGCTTATTGCAGAAATCCTCCGTTTGTGGTGACTCATTCAACAAGTCCCAAGCATAATCAGGAATTTCGACCAGTGCATGTAGCCACTTAGAACCTGAAGACGTCCTGTTTGAGAAAATAGCATAATGATGTTTAGAGTCAAATATTTCGGAAATGGATTTCCAACGAACCTGAGAGAGCGTGTCCCAACGCAAAGTTGGAACACAGGCATACTCATGCCATGTCTCAGATACATCACCATGAAAGTCGGAAGCTTTATCTTTGAGTGATTCGTCTACCGAATTCATAAGCTGTTCCATTTGCTCATTCAGATATGCCCAAATACAAGGCAGATCCTCGCCGGGATGAACGCACCCATTGGCTTTATCATCATGCAGGGAATCGTGAATCTGGGCAACCTCCAATAAAGCCATTGCGCACAGGAACGCCATTTGCTGAACAGAAAAAACAGCATCTTGTAAAGCATACAATTGGATGTTTTCCGGCTTTTTTTGATTGCTTTTTGGAGAAAAGTTCCGAACATAAAGCATTTTTTCAAGAACACAAAGCATGAACTTCGTAGAAAAGCTATCCGGCTGCCCAACAAATATTTGCTGGAGACGTTCACGTGCAACATGTGTACTATCAAGAATAGTATTCAATTCATTATTGGGGGAACCAAGAGTTTGGGTGTACAAATCCAAGAAATAAGAATTAATAAGCGTATCCAGTCCCGCATACTCCGTTGACTTATTGATAACAGATAGAAACTTTTCTCTAATAATTTTTTTCCCATAGTCCAACAAGCTGACAGATTCTAACTTCTGGTCAATAACTGCAAGCTTCTGATCCCGGAAATCGTCGTTCTCTTGCAAACACAGAGCATACTCATCATGTACCTTATGAATGATATCTTTCTTACAGGAGTCTAATTGCTGTATCGTCGTTTGGCTGATTTGAGACAAAACCATCCGTAGCGTTTTCGTTAATGTGGGAAGCAATGTGTCAGTCAGATACTGGCTTCCCTCCGCAGTCAGCCCATCACGGTTCATCTGGAGATAGGAATTCAGAGTGTCACTTTTTACATCGATAAACTGGATGAATGTATTTGGTATCCAATTATCTGGGCAATTGCAGATAAACAACCCTTTGATAAATAATTTGGTTTTAGCTTGATTGCTTTTCCGCTTTGAATTTAAAGATTGAAGATTCTGCCTGTGAGTGAGATTTTGTATACGTTGAGAGCCGCATACAAAGAAAGTTTGTGCCTCCTGACTCCAGATGTGCAGCTGTGCCTTTTTAAAATCAAGAAGATAGGCGCTTCCTCCTGAAAGAACACCGCTAAGCGGATCTTTTTTGAGCGTGGAAGAATAAAGCCAACACGACGGAGACTGGGGGATAGGTGCAGAAAGACTTTTCAGGCGTGTAGCCTTTGCGGTGGAGAAATCATGCTTTTTCTGAACATTAAAAAACATATCCCGCGTCAGCGCGACATCTGAACTAGGAATTAGTTGCAACTGCTCCAGTGAATTATCTAGGGGATAGCGGTAGATATGAATCGGGAATAGCATCTCACCCAGAAAATCATCTACAGCACTTTCAAGTTGCAGCATTAGTTCAACTGAGCGGCGAAGACTGCGGAGCATTTCATAGTCTGGACGATAGGGATCAATCGCCGCCCAACCGTCCATATTGGTTTCATGTGATTCCTTGAAAGTTTCTTCAATAAAAACAGAAAAACGGCTTCCGTAGGGGATGGTATTTCCCTTTGAGTCAACACCAGGATGAGGAATTACATTGATATATCCGTCTTGATTCATCCGCGAGTGGAATGTCATGTCATAGCACTCACCACTTCTGGTTTTTGTGATACATTTGAAGTTGTTGCAAACCAGAAAAAGGGATTGAAGTCCAACACCAAAATGCCCAGTGGGGCGTAACCATGACGGCATCTTCTGGATAGCAGTTTTCTGCCGTGCATGGCTGGTACCTACTTTGGCAATTTCTTTGATATCATTCTTTGAGATGCCAATACCGAAATCTTGAACTTCAAGTAATACGCCGAACTTGTGGGTTTCTTTGAGCTGTTTGATATTCTTGAGGTCTTCGCCAGTGATGTCAGACAGCTCAGGCTCGAAGCCACTGCTCAATTTCTTTACAGAAAGATAAATGTAAATCGGATACTTGCTCAATGCAATAGAGGCATTCGCTTCCTGCGGATTGGCAGAACAGACATTACCAGTGTAGGTAGAAGCAGAGTAGTCCTCCCAATATTGTAACTTTACCGCATCACAGGCATTTTGAATTAGTTCCCGCAGAAATGTAAAATGGCTATTGTAAATATGAGAACCCTGCAGCAAGGAAAATGCTTTTTCCTGAGAAATTGCAAAACGTGTCGTAACCATTTCCGCAGGAATTTCAGTCCCATTCAAACGGATAGGATTTAGCGAAATATTCGGCAGGCTTCCAGAAAAATTTTCTGGTGCGATCTCATTCCATTTATAGGTACAATTTTTAAGAAATCCCTCCAACCAACGAATTTCGTTACAAAGTGTTCGTAGTGATTCTGCCGTTTTACAATCCGCAGAAATTTCAATCTTTCGTGGCGATATTTGAAGGGTACGAATGGAACGGTGCTTGTTGATATGGGTAATGGTAGTCTCCGTAATGAAGTCTGCACCGCTAAAATCTTCCATGAAAAGGTGGAAGCGGTCATTATCCAAATCAAGGCCGTCGCCGATGATGAGGAGAGCTGCAACAAAACGTGGATGATACCAATCATGTGCGTATCCGCCATCTTTTTGAGGACACTTTTCAATAAGAGTGAAATCGGACTCCCCATGAAGCTCGGCACAGACTGCGGCTTGGTAAAAGATGCGCATGGGAATCTGCGTCAATTCAAGACCGGCCTGTAGTTTGCTGGGACCATCCGTCCATTTCTTGACACGCTGCTCCGAAATTTTGGCATGAAGTTTTCGCTGGTGCTCACCCAGAATGAGACTCATCGCATCGAAAACTTTTAGCTTCTTTTCGTAAAGCTTCTTCATCCGAGCCTTTCTATCAGGCTCCCCTCTGAAATCGTAATTTACATCTTGAAGTTCAGCGGCTGCTTTCTGTAAAACTGAACTTGAAGAATTTCGAAGTTCATCTATCAGTTCAGAAAACGAATCACTCTGAAGCATATCCTGACGGTCGGAATAGGTAATGACCATACCGATGTCGTGTAGATAAACAGCAATCAGAATGACAAAGCAGTCTGTAGCAGATAATTTTCGGATTTCAGGCTCGCCAAGTAAGCACTCGATATTATGCAAAATGGCCTGACAGTGGGTCTCGTTGTGTAAACTGTATGCTGGGAAAGAAGCTAATGTATATTCCAGCATTTGTGATAGCCAGCGTTTGATTTGTTTCCATGAGTACCACAAGACTTCATGACGTTCGGTGGCATCAAGATGAGTGGCATAGGATTTCAGCTGGCTTTCAATCGTCCACGGAATGTAGACATCAGAATGCGGAGGGGGAAAGGCGTTCTCGCGTTCAATGGCATTCTCCATTTTAGACATCCTCTTTCGTTGACAGCTTTCAAGTAATTATATATAAATAGTATTATAGCATATTTTACAGGCTAGAACAACAAAAAAGTACCCAAAAAGATGATGATTTATAGACTTTTTGATGATGTATAGCATTATGGCGAGCGGATGCATAATGACATTTGAAAGATAAACATAAAAGCTTTTGGGAAAAGAGCAAATTAAAGATGCGAATACGCCAGTACAGCGCGTGATCAGCTGTACAACGATTAGCGGCGGTGTTGAGGTGACCTATGTGGCAGAACACTCTACCCAGAATGTTATGGAAACACTGTCCGTGACCTCTTACTGGTGCTATGGTACCGAGACGTTCGACATGGCCCCCATCAAGGCGGTTTGGGGCTTCAACGGCACCGAGCGTCCCGGCGCGGTGTATCTGGCTGTGGTTCTAGCAGCACACGCTCAGCACGGCTTGCCTGCTTTCTCCATCTATGGTCACGATGTGCAGGAAGCAACCGGTGATATGATTCCCGATGATGTGGCAGAGAAAATTCTACGCCGCATTTCCATCGGTATCTATGACCATGACGAATATGAAAAGGCGCTGGCATGGGTGCTTGCGAACTGCAAAGAGGGCTTTGATAAGAACCTCGGTAAGAACCTGCCGCCTGTCATCACGAAGTCGAAGATCGTTCCGGCAGACAAAGATTGGGAGTTTATCGTCAAGATGACCCTGATCATCCGTGACATTCTATACGGCAATCCGCGTCTGGACGAGATGGGCTGGCATGAAGAAGCACTCGGTCGCAACGCTGTGGTCGGCGGCTTCCAGGGTCAGCGGCAGTGGACGGACTGGCTGCCGAACGCTGACTTCACCGAAGCTATTATGGCTTCTACCTTTGACTGGAATGGTCCGAAAGCCCCGACCCCGTTCGCTACCGAGAATGACACCTGCAACGGCATTGCCATGATGCTGGGCAGCCTTGTTTCCGGCTCTGCACCGTGCTTCCATGACGTGCGCACCTACTGGAGCCCTGAAGCCTGCGAGCGTGTGACTGGGCAGAAGCCTGACGGCGTTTCCGCCAACGGCTTTATTCACCTCATCAATTCCGGCGCAACGGCTCTGGATGGCTCCAGTGCCTGCGTGAATGCCGAAGGCAACCACGTGATGAAGTCGTTCTGTGAGATGCCTGATGCGGACATCAAGGCATGCTTGAACGCCACCGATTGGTGCCGTGCGGACTATGAATATTTTCGCGGCGGATATTCCAGCCACTTCCGCTGCAAGGCAAAGATGCCTGTCACGATGCTGCGCTTCAACATTGTGGAGGGCATTGGCCCCGTCCTGCAAATTGCCGAGGGTTGGACGGCTGATTTGCCCGATGAGATCCACAACACCATCGACAAGCGCACCGACCCGACTTGGCCGACTACGTGGTTCTGCCCGCGCCTGACTGGGCAGGGGGCGTTCACCGATGTGTACAGCGTTATGGCAAACTGGGGCGCCAACCATGGCGTGACCGTTTACGGCCATGTGGGTGCTGACCTCATTACGCTCGCCAGCATGCTGCGCATCCCCTGTTACGATGCACAATGTCCCTGCCGAGAAGGTCTATCGCCCTTACGCATGGGCCAACTTCGGCACGCAGAATCAGCAAGCAGCGGATTATCATATAGATAAAAATATAAAGGGGCATAGATAGTAAGGAATGTGCTTATTATGGTTAATAAGAAGCAGTTTTTGTTGTGATATGATTGGTATAGCTGTATATATCGGAATTAGAGCACTCACTGCACGGATAAATTAGACTACCTCGAAGGCCGTCTTTTTTCAATTAAGCCTTAAAATGTAAAAAACTTTTTTACATTTCGGTTGATTTCCTGAAGCCGATAGTATATAATAATAGCAGAAGGGAGAGATGAAAAGTGCGTTTTGATGAACTTTTTGAAATGAGAAAACTGACAGGGACAAAATTAAAGGACTATATTCGCAGCAATGGATTCTCAAAGGTATCGTTCTGTAAGAAAACAGAAATTTCTCGCCCTACTTTAGATAAGATTTTGAATGGCGAGATAGATAGTAAAAGTACATTCGATAAGCATTTGAATAAAATTCTTACCAGTTTGAGCATTGACCCGGATACTTTGATGGGATTTTCACAGAGGGTGCAAAGTGTAGATGTCGTGTACTCACAGAATGCGCCGATAGATTATCAGATGAATGATAAGGCAAAGATGGAGTACGATCTGTTGCAGGATATTCTAAACCTTTGCAGTGTTTATTATTAAAGGCGGAAGGCTATGAGTGAGCGAATTACAGCAGCCAACTTAGATGAGGTTATCAAAAGGAACGAAGTTATTGAGGAACAGATGAAGCAGAGTGCTTCGCTTATCTGGTCAAAATATAATCCGATGCAGATAAATTCTCCGATACAGTTGGCATTACAGATTTTAAGACCGCATGGTTTGATACAGCTGCCGATTGATAATCGCTATTTAAGCGGAGCGATTTTTGTTCGGGATGGAAAACGAATCCCATTGATAAATACGGCACTTCCGAGAGCAAATCAGTATTTTACTGCATGGCATGAAATTTATCATCTATTGTTTGATGAAGTTTCTTTTGACCATTTAATTGAATCCGAAATCCTGATGGAAGAACGAAAAGCAGAATACTTTGCTGCGCTTATGCTTCTGGGAAACCTTATGCCGTACTTTGAGGTCTTAAAGGATATGGAGTTCCAAGCAAAAGCGTTTCAGTGCATGAACGCTTTCCAAGCTCCCTATAAGGCGGTGCTGATTTCTCTGTATGAAAGTGCAGTAAAGAATGGGAACACGGCTATTGCGGAAGAAGTTAAGGAAAACTTTGATGTGCAGGTTGAAGATATTGCACAGAGATTCCGCGATTTGGGATTGGATGATTCCCTTGTACGGCCTTCGTATGTAGTAAATGTAAGTCCGCTGCAAGAGAAAATCAATAAGACGATTCGCAATGAGCCGGAAGTGGAATACCATAAAGACAATGAAGCATTTCTGAAAACGGTTCTAAGTGAATTTAAAATGCTGACGGGAGAGGCCGATGCTTAATATACCAGAGTATAAAGAATATGCTGGGGAAACCAAAATAGCACTTATGGATAACTCATCACTGGTATTTATGCACGAGCTGAGCCAGAGAAGTTATCCATCTGATAGAATCCTCGGAGTATACGATTTGATTCTTATCCCGAAGTGGGTAATGGAAGAAATTGAGGATTCTACATACAGAAGCACCTATGTTGAACAGCTTCAAGCACAAGGGTATCCTATTCGTTGGATTGATGAAACAAAGTATGGTACTTTTGTCAATGATGAAGATGTGAACCTGTACTACATCGTTGAAGCTGCGGTGTCGCGTGTGTCAGAGTTGATGCGCTTTCTTCGTAGGAAAGTAAAAACCGAAGACCTGATTGACTTGCCTTCCGCAGAAGAATGGATGAACCGGCTGTACGATGAATGGCCGATCCATGGAAGAACGCTGTCAACGGGTCGCGTTCTAAAAAAGAACGCAGGAGAAATCTCATTGACGATTCTTGCTGAAGTATTCGCGTGGTATCACGATGAAGTGGACAGCCTGACAATCTATACGCAGGATACGGATGCGCATGAGTTCCAAACGAATGCAGAACGGATGCTGACGGGAAAATCTGAATTTACTCCTGCGCTTGATTCTCCGATTTCGGTGGCCTTTAAGTCAAACGACTTTATTTTGTGCCAGATGTATCGTGAGGGAGCCTTAACTTTGGATGAGGTGCGGCAGCTTCGCCGCGATGATAGAAAATTGACTTATACACGTCAGCAAGCTGATAAGTCAATCATTTGCCGTAAAGAAGTCGTAACGAAAGATCAGTTCATTGATTTGATTCAAGACGCGACAGTTCAAATCCTGTTTTGACAAGAATATTATGGCATAAGATCAGCCCCGATTCTTCTAATGGAAGATCGGGGCTGATTTTTCACGTTATTTTATAAGGAATGTGCAGGACGATGGGCTACTTACAGTGATTTTTGACTTTGCATATCCGATTAGTTGATATCGATTCATGATGATTTTGAAAACCGAGGAAAGAACAATAAAGGATAACTACTTATTATCTTTGCTTAATGGAGAAATCTATATGAACAATCTTGAATTTCAAAACTCATTGGATAGAATCAAAGGGCTTACTGTTGCTATTGTGTACATCTTTGAGGGAGAGCAGGCGGCTGGGTTTGCACATTACCATATATGGAAAGGAGATATTATTTCCAAATGGCTTAATGCCATTGCAAATGTCGGATGTCGACCTTTTATTTTAGATGTAAGAACATTTGTGGAGAAAGCTTTCTCCAACACACTTCCACACATTGATTTTGTTATCAATTTAAACTGCGGAAGCACAGATTTAGATCCGATGGCCATTGTCCCCTCAACATGTGCTTTTTTGGGAATACCATGTATCCCATGCGGGAGTTTTTCTGTTTTAGCTGGGGAAAATAAGTATCACTCAAATTTGCTTGCAAAAGGATGTGGATTGCTTGTTTCCCCGACATGCGAAGCAAGTGATCCAAATGGCATTTTCCGCCCTTTAAATTGGGGAAGTAGCTTGGGCGTTGTTAGAGGCAAATGCCCTACCGCCCAAAAAGGAATATATCAAAAATTCATAAAGGGATTCGATATAACGACACCAGCTATATTTAATCCACTTACAGAAAATTTCGATTTTCTTCCTACTATAGTTTATGTGCCTAAGAATCAGGATATAAACTGGTTCTTTGGGGAAACCGCTAAAGAAGAAAAAATCGGATATCAACGAGAGCTTGTTTACGATCTGTGCGATTCTCTGAAAGAAAAATATATAGAACTAATTCGCATTATAGGGGTAAAAACCTTTTGCCGAATAGATGCACGTATTATGGTAAGCAACTACAATGATATTGATGCAATTCTTTCTAGTCCAATATCAGACAGAAATTTGTATTTTGTCGAAATAAATGTCATGCCGACAGTTAATACAAACAATAGTTTTGGATTTTCCTATGCAGGTTTCAGAGATAGTCCTTCACAGGCGAAACTTTTGCGCCTTCTGGATAGCAATTATCCCCAAATGGATGTTCATACGTTTGTTTTGGCAACAACACTCCTTGCATACTACATATAATCATATCCAAGTACTAAAAAACACAGGATTAAACCCCGTATCTTCAATGAATCGCTTTTGCATTCCTGTTACAGATGTTAGCGTTGATGAAATTGTTACCTTTTTAAGAATATCGCATTCTTTCATACGACTTATTTGCAGAAATAGCTGCCCGGTTCCAAATTTGTTTGAATCAAAAGCTTGTTGCACTAAGTTATAGACTCCGTACCTTTCGAGCAAAAACTTGCCGAAATCCGGGGATTGTCTGTATGCAACTACGATGGTATTCATGACATACCGAGCAGATAGGAACGGAAGGTTGAGTCGCATCATTCCATCGCGGATTAAGTTGAGGATTCGATAGAAGTCTTCTTCTGGAATCTTTATATAATTATAGGAATATGCTATCAATCGGTTTGTAAGAAGAGCAAGGCGTTGAACTACTCTCTCTTCAGAACGCGCATAGTCTAATCCGGCATCAAATGACGTAATAGCATCTTCAGGAAATCCACACATAAGCTGAGCGACCCCCACATTATTATATATGTGGGACATACCGACTAATCCTGGAACATCGTATGTGGCCTGCTGTTTTAATTCTCGAAAAGCACGAATAGATACATTATCTGTTTCGAACTGCCTTACCAGTATATTGTTTTGACAGTATATAGCTTGATCCATCATCTGATTCTTTTCAAGAGTATGTTTTGCTTGTTTTAAAAGATCAATTTCTTCGTCATGCTTTATATTTGGAATAAAATGCGCATATCGGTATACTTGCGCGAGAAGCAATGGATTTCCAACATCTCTTGCATAATCTAATGCATCAAGTATGGAAGTGCCACCATTGTCATGACAAAAAATCTGGTTGAGCAATGCTGTTACTAAAAAGGTTTCACAGAGTTTTCGCTCGCCTTCATTTTTATACGGATATATCCGCAGAGATTGAATCATATCCGTAATATCATCTCTTACGATTTTCTTCTCATCGCATACTAAGCTTGCACGCTCTTTCATCAGAGATGGCGCAAAGCGATGTACAATAGATTGTTGCTGCCAGACTTCATTCAATAAAATATCTCTTTTTGTATTTGAACAGGTATTAAAGCATTGCCGCGAATAGGAATCTATGAAATCATCAACGTTCTCTGCGCCACTATTAACTACACGATATATCGTACTTTCTCCACTATTCCGTATCAGTTTTAAGCAAGTCCCATCGGGGCATTCAGACAATATCTTCTTTGCACGCTCAAAATCGTTGTCCCGAAGTATGACTATTATTGTTGGGCGTAGAATGCTTTCTTTATGTAAGTTAACTAGTTGAGTCAAGTAACGTGAAAATACATTTCCTTCCTCAATAATGATAGGATCGATGACATCAGGTCCTGCAGCTTGATGCGACTCAACTGAAAAAAGTTTACTAAGGGCACAAATAACATCTGCAATATTAAGAGCTGTAACTTGTCCGCCAAAGCACGTTCCGATTACTGTGCCAATAGATGGAACGTGACGACTAATCCAAAAGATAATGTGGCGTAGAAGCCTTCGAATTTTTATATTAGAGTCAATCAGATTTGGCTTTCCTTTGAATGACTTAAAGTAATCGAGACCTCGACCTGTCGCAAATCGCTGTTCTACGACATATACAATAAAAGCTTCTTCATTTTCCCGAAAAAAGTCCAGTATGTTTTCCATCTGTTCACCGTATAATAAGTAGTTATCCTTTATTGTCTAACAGTAGTAAAATGTAGGAACAACACATCCCTACGTAAAAGTATGTGTGATGGTGATTTGAAAAATAAGTAGTAATACAAAAGCTACCACAAAGAGTGGGGGAGTGTAAGCTAAAGAGACATGGACAAAGAACGAACTGAGAAAAACGGATACCTATTTATAACTCTATTATACACTTGATTGCAATAAAATCTCAATAGGGAAATTAAAATTCGATTTTCAGGGTATTTCTCGGATGCATAGTTGTCAATATACGTTTTTGCTGCTCAAAGCTGGCATGAACATATCGTTCGGTTGTTTTGACAGAACTATGACCTAAGATTTCTTTTACTTCGTAAATATTTCCGCACTGTTCCCAAAGGTAAGTGGCGAACGAGTGCCGGAACATGTGAGGAGTATAATGGGCTGCATCCGTGGGGGTATAACGGCAAATAATTCGCCGGACGGATTGTTCTGATAGGCGATGCTTATCTCGATTCAAAAAGAAATAAGGATCGGGAGAGTCAATTGTGGTGCGCAGAGCGGAGTATGAAGCCAATGCACTTATTACTGGAGGCGAGGAAATATAAATGCAGCGCTCTTTACTGCCCTTGCCTTTGATTAGGACGACTTGATTCTGCAAATTCAAATTTTCACAAGTAATAGAACAAAGTTCAGAAACCCGGACACCGGTGGCAAACAGCAATTCCAAGACGGCAACATCCCTCATTGAGACGAAGTAATGATTATTCGATTGTGACTCGCGCAAGTCAGAATATGCCGCAGAGAAAATACGACTAAGGGTATAATTATCAATAGTACGAGGTAAAAGTCGTTCTTGTCGCAAATGAACTTGCAGCTTTTCAAAGGGACTGTGCTCAAGATATTCCTTATATATAAGGTATTGGTAAAACGATTTTATAGCAGCTATTTTTCGCTTCACAGTAGATGTTTTATACGTCTTTGCCAAATGCTCAATGTACAACTCTATGTGTGTGCTTGATACGCAGGCATCATAGGGAAAAAACCAAGAAAAGAACTGCATCAAATCAATACGATATGCTTTCAAGGTCTTATTGTTTAGATTTTTTTGATATTTGCAGTAACAGATGTAAGACTCAAGGTGACTTCTTTCAAGCATTATAAATTCCTCATTTCTATATTGATGTGAAATAATTATACAATATTATATAGATAAGCGGAAAATATAAAGCGGTGAAAATAGTGAGATTATATTTGGTGTAATTGGTTTTTTGTGTTTTTATTTGACAAGCTATAAAATCAAAAGGAAAACACTACACAAAAGAGAAAAATTGAATTCAAGGAAATAGCAATTACAATGTATACTAAAACCCATCAATTGTATGTTCGACTAGCATGGGAACAAAAATGGACATCACAACCAACCATACGGCCGCAATAGCTTGAATAAGATTGTCGGGCAACCCAATAAGGATGTCAGGGAACCATACAAATGCAGGGGCAACAAGACACCGTATAAGGTAACCGATGAATTCGCCGATACTGAATACACCTAAATAATCAATTGGTTTATAAGGGTCTCGCTTACGCCGTGTGTAGCCATCGACATACATACGTTGTTCAATATACCAGCCGATTCCAAAAATCGTTACGGCTGCCAGATACAGCTTATCCATCATTCGTCCTCATCATTAATTCGGATGGAATCAAATCGAATCCATATAATAGTCGTACATTCTTGCCGGCTCTCTGACGTGGTAACTGTAGCGGAGCTGTAATGTTAGAGCGGCATCGATTTCACTTGTTAATACAGCTTCCCCAAAATCACATAACGACCAAAGCGCGCACTCGGCAACGCCTTCGATAAGACCACCTGTTACAAAACCGAGCAACAAGGCACCAGCCATTGCAAAAGAACTCTGAAGTGCGGCCGCTTTAATGTCGGAATCAATACCACGAAGAATATCTTCGTCCTCAAAAAAATCAGTGTATAAATCGCTTAAGCGTGTCTCTGGAGACTCGGCAGTTTTTTTGAAGATTTCTTGTGTAACAGTATAAATTCCACCCCAACTATCAAAGGCATCATAGGAGGAATAACTTGCGGCGACACCAAATAGGGTGTCATTTACTTTATCCGATGTTTTTCGCAATTTGTCAATGTCGTTGACATCACCATTTAAGCTGCAGATACTCCGAAAGCCTTCGTAAAGAAAGTTCGCTTTACTATTTACTTGGTGCAAACCAAGGTAAGTATCATACGCGTTGCGATCATCATCGGTAATCCACTTGCAATAATATTTTGGAGCCTCTGATCGACTGGCACCATCGGTAAGGAAAGAAAGCGATGTATCCGTGTAATAAGTATCAATATCGATATAATGGGATACGAACATGTAAGTACTTTCGTCAGCAAGATTGTGACCGCGGCCTTTATTCATGCTCCATTCAGCACAGTTAATTGCATACGCGATAGCTTGTGCCTTTCCAGAAGATTCTCCAGATTTTAACACGGTTGGGCTAGGCAATGTTTCAAGATAAGTGTCTACAACGGATCTTGCATCGGAAATCCATTCATTTGAGTAATCAGAGGCAGTATAGTTTGCAGGATTAAAATCAACATTATTTCCAATTATAGAATTAACTTCCCTAAGCAATTCACCGGTATATAAACCGGATTGAATATAATCGCTTGTGTCGGCAGTAGTCAATGGCTGAATATCTTCAGCACACGGTGCCATGCACACTACAGAAAGCATTGCGGCGGCACCAACAAAAGATAGGCCTCTTACAACAAAATTGTGCATAACAAGCTCCTTTACAAATAAATAGATGAACTGCGTGAAATGAATCACACAAAAATACATTTACCCATCTTGATTTCCTGTTTGGCTCAAACAGAAAGCGCATACCCCCGTCCCATTACGGTTTTCAAATCATCCGGGCCTAAATCCAGTTTCTTCCGCAGCTTTGCGATATGCACATCAACCGTTCGCGTCTGAATTGGCACTGTGATATTCCATGCAGATGCCAGAAGAAAGTTTCGGGAGCAGATGCACCCGGAGTGGTCGAGCAGCGTAATGAATAGTTGATATTCTGTGGTCGTCAGGTGAATGTGGCAACCTTGCCTTTGAACGGAGAAATCGTTTTCATCGATGGACAGATTTTTATAGTACTTCATCTGGAACACCTATCATGTCATAGTCATCCATAAGGGCCTGACCAATCGCCCATGCGAGAAAGAATGCTGTGCATACCAGAAAAATCGGAATCCACATTGCGTTGTAGCTTTCTCCGTTGGCGTTATAGCCTTGGTTTTGCCAGAGCGCTGCAGCATGGAATAGAGGATAGAATCCCAGCCACTCGATACCATTTTTCATTCCGGAAAGGCTCAGCAGCGCGGGCAGGCAATAGGCAACTGCACTGATAAAGAGCGCAGTCAGCAAATTCCCCAATTTCTGTCCAAGCCATAAGGTGATCCGGCTCATGCAGAGGCAGGCCGCGAAACGACAGATTAACCAGAAAATCAGCAAATCCGACAGGGTTATAAACTTGGGTACGGCCTGCAAGTCGGAAATACTCATCGCGGGTCCCAGCAAAGAGGGAAGGCCATAGTCACGCAGAACTTGCCACAGGTGAGGCAGAACGGTTCCGAATGCGATAACCGCTGCCATGGCTGTACTTTGCCGCAGCTTTGCCTTTACAGTGTATTTGCGCCCCAATGGTGTGCAGGCCAGAATCTCATCCATGCCGCCTTTGCGTTCCATTGCAAACAGCCCGCTGAAGCACAGCGCACACAACAGCCCCGCCAGAAGTGTATCCTGCACATCGCCGGTGCCGGTAAATCCGAACAGCTTTTTATAGCCGGTTTCATAGACAAGCCATGCACCGGGATTTTCTTTCAGATAGTAATTGATGTTGGACTCCACTACACGCTGATAGACAGAATATTTCTGCTGCAGTGAGCTGTAGGCCAGCAGCGCATCACTGCTCAAGTCACCGCTGTTGACGCGCTTCTGTGTCTCCAGCATGGGAATAAACTCGTTGCGCTGAT
>ERZ773243.896-NODE-896-length-37524-cov-5.188156_pt1 | contig 37524 bp, 39 predicted proteins | sample MGYA00580520_ERZ773243 | MGnify/ENA primary metagenome ERZ773243 (study PRJEB29015, sample SAMEA2737747) | human gut metagenome | biome: human gut; feature: human-associated habitat; material: faeces | place: China | collected 2012 ... | reverse complement strand
TGTTGAATCGTAGAATGTTTCAACGGGGCAAAGATAATAAATATTTTTGGTTTCATGAACAATCAAACACTTTTTTCAGCGTAAAAACGTATCTTTGCTGTATAAAAGAAAATAGTATGACAGTAAATGAAGCTCATTTAATTTATTTTTCGCCTACACACACATCAAAACAAGTTGCCGAGGCGATTGTTCACGGAACAGGAATAAAAAATATTCTTCCTGTTAATGTCACTTTGCAGACTACCGGGGAAGCTGTAATTCCTGCATCTGCATTGGCTATTATCGTAGTTCCCGTATATGGAGGCCGTGTAGCTCCTTTGGCAATGGAACGTTTGCAGAATATTCGTGGCTTGGATACACCTACTGTGTTGGTTGTGGTTTATGGCAATCGTGCTTATGAAAAAGCCTTAATGGAATTGGACGCTTTCGCCCTTCCCCACGGATTGAAAGTGATTGCCGGCGCAACTTTTATCGGTGAGCATTCATATAGTACGGATGAACATCCGATTGCTGCCGGACGTCCGAATGATTCGGACCTGGCTCTGGCTACGGAGTTCGGGAAAAAGATCATAGAAAAAATAAAAACGGCTACCGGCCCGGATACTCTTTATCCGATAGATGTCCGTGCTATCAAACGCCCGAGGCAGCCTTTCTTCCCCTTATTTCGTTTTTTGAGGAAGGTTATCAAGTTACGTAAAAGTGGCACACCGCTTCCTCGTACTCCGTGGGTAAAAGATGAGAGTCTGTGTACACATTGTGGGTTGTGTGTGGTTCATTGTCCGGCGGGTGCTATTACAAAAGGCGATGAACTAAATGTAGATGAAACCAAATGCATCAAATGCTGTGCTTGCGTGAAAGTCTGTCCTAGGAATGCAAAAGTGTATGATACTCCTTTTGCGGCTTTATTATCGGATTGTTTCAAGAAGCAGAAACAGCCTCAGACTATTTTGTAAATAACAACGCGTTTCGTTGTTTCATCAATACGGAAGCGGTTATCTATTCGTTCGCCTATCAGCCATGCAATGCGTTCTCCGCAACAGAGCACCCATTGACGCTCTTTCTGACTGATAGAAAATTTGCGGTCGGTCAGGTAATCGCTTATTTTTTTCTTGCCTTTCATTCCGAAAGGAATAAAAGTATCACCGATTTGCCATTTACGGTGATAGATTTCTTCATTCAACTTGTCAGCGTCAAAACATGCTGTTCCTTTTTCCCGTGGAATCTGAAAATTTGACGTGTATTCTTTCTCTTCTTTAATTAATTGAAAAGGGGGGATGTCTTTTTCTTCAGACCGGATTTCTTCCAGTAGCAAAAATTCCCTGTCTTTAATCACTCTCCATTCTTTGCTGGCAAACTGTTTTCCCGATTGTCCATGAAGTGAGTTTGCAATATCTTTGATTTGTGTGGAGTTAAAGCCGAGTGGATGCAGAGTCTCGAATAAAATAGTTTCGGGTACAGCTTCTTTTAATAAACTGCTGATCCGGATTCCTTCTGGTGTGACTATTCTTGCTTTTGTTTTTGCTATACATTTATTATATATAGTAGCTACATCATTCAGATAATTACTCGTCTCCACCAGACTATTCTTGACGGATGGATTAATCTCCTCCATAAGTGGAAGGAGGTTGAGCCGGATCTTGTTGCGGGTGTATTCATCTTCCAGATTTGTACTATCGGTTACATAATCCTGTTCAATGTTTTGTAAATATTGAATGATCTCTTTGCGGTTGACACAAAGGAGTGGACGTACAATAGCTCCGTTGCGAGGACGGATTCCGAGTAATCCGGTGATTCCTGTGCCACGGATTAGATTGAGCAACATTGTTTCTATACTGTCGTCCTGGTGATGAGCAACGGCAATGACATCGGCCCGGTATTTATTTTTAATTTCTTCAAACCAGTTATAACGGAGTTCCCGCGCTGCCATTTCTATCGAAATATGCTTTTCGGCTGCGTATTGGGTTGTGTTGAAATCAGTGGTATGCAATCGGATGTTGTATTTCAGGCAGAGTTGGCGGACAAATGATTCATCGCGGTTTGATTCCTCGCCGCGTAAATGAAAGTTACAATGTGCGGCTTCGCAGTGATAACCTGCTGTGTGGAGAATACGTAGCAGTGCCACAGAGTCGGCGCCGCCGCTCAATGCTACCAGAATTTTGCTGTCTGATGAAAACAGATGATTCTTTTCTATATATTGTGTAATCCGTTGCTGTATCATGTTTGCAAAGATAATAGTTTCTTGCTTAGTCTTTTGAATTTTTCAGGAACTTCTCCTTCTGTTTCCTCTTTTTCTGATTACCAGATCTTTTTTAGTGAGGAGGTTTTTCGATTAGAAATGACTCTTATTTAAAAACAATCTAAATAATTTGCGTGCTCCGAAGTTATGAATTATCTTTGCCGAAAATTTAGAGAGTTATGCGTTTGTCCGAATTAACAACAGGCGAAAAAGGTGTCATCGTAAAGGTGCTGGGACACGGTGGTTTTCGTAAACGTATCGTGGAGATGGGTTTTATTAAAGGTAAAACCGTTGAAGTTTTATTGAATGCTCCATTGAAAGATCCCATTAAATATAAAGTCTTAGGTTATGAAATTTCTTTGCGTCGTCAGGAAGCTGAGATGATTGAGGTAGTCAGTGAAGAAGAAGCAAAAAAACAAGCCGGCGAAACTATTTATCACGAAGGTTTGCCTGAAGATGTTTCTGTAAAAGAAGAAGATATGAAGCGGTTGGCGTTAGGTAAACGCCGTACCATTAATGTTGCCTTGGTCGGGAATCCGAACTCGGGCAAGACTTCTCTTTTCAATCTGGCTTCCGGTGCCCATGAGCATGTCGGAAATTATAGTGGTGTGACTGTGGATGCCAAAGAAGGGCATTTTGATTTTGAAGGGTATCATTTTCGTATTGTAGATTTGCCGGGGACATATTCGTTATCTGCATACACGCCCGAAGAAATTTATGTCCGTCGTCATATTATAGATGAAACGCCGGATGTGATTATTAATGTAGTAGACTCCTCCAACCTCGAACGGAATTTATATCTTACGACGCAATTGATTGACATGAATGTCCGTATGGTGGTGGCTTTGAATATTTATGACGAATTGGAATCCAGTGGGAATACATTAGACTATCATTTGCTGAGCAAACTGTTTGGAGTACCGATGTTACCTACTGTCAGTAAGAAGAACCGTGGATTGGATACCTTGTTTCATGTCGTAATCAACCTTTATGAAGGCGTCGATTTCTTTGATAAACAGGGGAATATGAATCCGGAAGTATTGAAGGATCTGACCGAATGGCATGATTCTTTGGAGGACCGTAAGAATCATGAAGAGGAACATCTGGAAGATTATGTACGCGAACATAAAAGGACCGGGCGTGTGTTCCGCCATATTCATATCAATCATGGACCTGATTTGGAGAAAGCTATTGAGGCTGTAAAAGAAGAAGTTTCCAAGAATGAGTTCATTCGCCATAAGTACTCTACCCGTTTTCTATCAATAAAATTGTTGGAGAATGATCCGGACATAGAGAGTTTTGTACGTACTTTGCCGAATGCGGAGGAAATCCTGCGTATTCGTGATAAAATGGCCAAACGCGTACAGGATACGATGAATGAAGATTGCGAGTCGGCTATTACGGATGCGAAATATGGTTTTATCAGTGGTGCGCTGAAAGAAACTTTTACTGATAATCATTTGGAACAGGCGCAGACTACAAAAGTGTTGGATTCCATTGTCACTCACCGTATTTGGGGATATCCTATTTTCTTCCTTTTCATGTATCTGATGTTTGAAGGTACTTTTGTGCTCGGGGAATATCCGATGATGGGGATTGAATGGTTGGTGGAACAAATAGGCGATTTGATTCGTAACAATATGACGGATGGTCCGTTGAAAGATATGTTGGTTGACGGCATTGTGGGTGGTGTAGGAGGCGTTATTGTCTTTTTACCAAATATTCTGATTTTGTATTTCTGTATTTCATTAATGGAGGATTCCGGTTATATGGCTCGTGCGGCGTTTATTATGGATAAGATTATGCATAAAATGGGGTTGCACGGAAAATCGTTTATACCTTTGATTATGGGATTCGGATGTAATGTACCTGCTATTATGGCTTCACGTACTATCGAAAACCGGAAAAGTCGTCTCATTACGATGTTGATTAATCCACTTATGTCATGTAGTGCGCGCTTACCTATTTACTTGTTGTTGGTAGGAGCTTTCTTTCCGAACAATGCGAGCTTGGTATTGTTAAGCATCTATGCAATTGGTATTTTTCTGGCTGTGCTGTTAGCACGGTTGTTTAGCAAGTTCTTGGTGAAGGGTGACGATCCTCCGTTCGTTATGGAACTCCCGCCGTATCGTATGCCGACTGCGAAATCGATCTTTCGCCATACATGGGAAAAGGGAGCGCAGTATTTGAAAAAAATGGGCGGAATTATTATGGTCGCTTCTGTTATAATTTGGTTTCTGGGATATTATCCGAATCATGATGCATACGAGACAGTTGCCGAGCAACAGGAAAATTCTTATATCGGTCAGTTAGGACGTGCGATAGAGCCGGTGATAGAACCTATGGGGTTTGACTGGAAACTTGGAATTGGCTTGATTTCAGGAGTGGGGGCAAAGGAGCTGGTGGTAAGTACATTGGGAGTGTTGTATGTCGATGATCCGGATGCAGATTCGGTAAGTTTGGCAGAAAGGATTCCGATCACTCCGTTGGTCGCATTCTGTTATATGCTTTTTGTACTGATTTACTTCCCGTGTATTGCGGCATTGGCTGCTATAAAACAGGAGTCCGGTAGTTGGAAATGGGCATTGTTTGCAGCTTGTTATACTACGGTATTGGCTTGGCTTGTATCCTTTGCCGTTTATCAGATTGGAGGATTATTTGTATGATTAATTGGCAGGAATGGGTAGTAGGAGTACTGGTAGTACTCTGTATTGCTCGTATTATATATGGAATCTTTCTTTTTTTTCGTCATACGCGAGAAAATAAAAATCCTTGTGACAGTTGTGTAAGTGGCTGTGAACTAAAGGATATGCTAGAGAAGAAGCGTAAAGAGTGTGGTGTAAAGAAAAAAAGTACAAAGAAAAATTGCTGTGGATAGTTGGTAATTTCAAAATTTGTACTACCTTTGCAACCGCAAACAAGAAAAATGGTTCCTTGGATGAGTGGCTTAGTCAGCGGTCTGCAAAACCGTGTACGGCGGTTCGAATCCGCCAGGAACCTCACGAAGCCCTTTCAGATAATTTCTGGAAGGGCTTTTCTTTGCTCTTAGCTGAAAATGGTACTACATTGGTACTACAAAATTAGAGTAGGAGAAGTGGGCACCTTCTTCTCACACGTGTAATGACTACGGAAAAATCTTTGTAGTGTATCAGTTCCAAATAACGGTTATTTGGAATAGCCATTGAACTATTAAATGAGATTCATTATCCAAATATTATTTTTGAGTCTTATTTCATTTTTTGTAATAGAGGACAATTCCGTATCTGATTTCCTTAAAATAAGGGATAATCATTGCCCCGAGAAGCCTATGGTTTTCTGAGCAATGGATATCTTTATCTTGAGCGCCTATCATTATTTGTCTTTTGCAAAAGCTCAAAAACTAATTGTGTATCAACTATTATTTTTCTTCCTTCTTGAATAATGGCCTTATCTATTTTACCACTCAGTTTGAGATTCTTTGCAGCGCAAATAGAACAGTTTAATAGAGAAGCGAGTCCTTTATACCCATATACATACTTTTTCTCTTCTATTGCTTGGGGCTTTGGAGCCAAACTTTCGATCAGTGTTTTTAGTTCACCTACGGTCAAATCAATCAGGCGAGTGTCGTCAGAAAATCGTCTTTCTATTCCTGTCATATAGTATTATTTATTAAGTTAAAAATCAATTTCTAGCAATTATTTCTCTTTTACATTGTCTAATTGAAGTATAGTAAATTCTGCAAAGAAATAAATTCAAGATTGGTATATTCAAGAAGAGTAAAAGTTAGTATAATGATAAATAATACTACCAAATATTCACAGTCTACTGCTGTTTGGATTTCATAGGTTCATCAATGGGTCTTTTATTTAAAATACATACCGGGCAGATTCTAAGAGAATCGAATTTCTTATCAAGTGCCTCCATAATATTACTTTCTGTAAGTTTTCTTTTATGAGTGCCATGTGATGTATAAGTACAAAATTGATTGCCAAATAGTCTAACTTCAACGGGTGTTGCTAAATGGGGGTATTGATAGTCACCATTATTGCCGAAATACGCAATAATAATTTTGCCTTCAATCAACGCTTGGCAAGCATCTTTCTTGTTTATCATGGGATAAAGTTTTTTAAATTTGTTTTTAGTGGATAGAAAAAATTATAGGCTAAATCTTTTTAATTGTTTAGTAGTAACCAATGGGGATGATTTCAAAGCTCCAATAATGAGTTCTAAATCTTCATTTGTTAATTTCCCGCATCTTCCTTCTCCTTCATATCTGCCTATAAAGTTATCAGCTGTAATTTCTTTGAGTTCAGCACAGCAGACAAAACTATTCTTCCTTAGGAAAGGATAGTCGCTGATATTTATTGGATAGTGCAGATCCTGTAGTTCTTTCGAAATATTGGTATTGATATTGCTATTAATAACAACAAAACCGATAAGAGCATTATTTGCTGTTTGTCCTACGACAATGAAATATTTGTCACGGTCGTTATCGCCTTTATTTTTGGGAATTATTCCTTCTTTTGGGGTTAATCTCATTTTAAAGACATCTCCCTTATTTATATTAGGTAAAACAAGTTGCGATTTTTCTTTATTGGATAAAATATCAGCAATAGATGCTCCCATGTCTTAAAAAGCAAGTTTGTTAATTTCTTCGTTTTCTTTGATATATTCTATCATGCTTTCATTTGCTCCACCTGCTTTTGCCATTAGAATTGCATCCATAGGATGTGCTTTTTGTTTTTCCCATGCATTTCTCCATGCCTCATCGTGAGATTTTGTAGACAGAGTATCTATATCAACATTTTTATTTTCTTTTATAGAAGCATCAAGGCAGTCAATATCTGATTGCGATAATTCTTCCATATCTGGTAATTCTTTTGTACTCAGTATAAAATAATATGCGGAATCTGGAGATTCAATGGAATTTGAAATAATTGATAACGGTGAATTATTAACGGCAGTAGCTTGTTTGGTCGCTACCTTTATCGCATCAAATAAAACAGAGGGGACAGGTCCTTTAGGTAGTGCACAGAAAGTATCTTGAATGATTCTTCTGCCATATTTAGCATAATGAGCTCTGTCCGCAAAATATAGTATTTTGAATAAATGAAAATAGTCTATTTCGTCACATTTGTTTATGACGTATAGTACCACAGCTTTTAATTTAAGCATTTCATCTATCGTTAATTCCTTTATTTTCATTCCTTTGCTTTTTTTCTGATGCAAATATAGCATGTTTTTATTGTTTTCTTTATCTCATTTTATCTTATTTCGCTTTTTTATAGTCGTTTTTACTTGAAACATGCCGTAAAACATAAAAGAAATAGTACTATAATGTGGGGGAAGCTCACGTTATTCTATACTGCTTTGCTCGTTTAATGCTCGTTTTCGCATCTTGTTTGCGTCTAAGCGATTTTCTAACACCGGAAAAGGGACTATCATCAGAAGAGAGAAAGCCCTAAAATCGCAACTTCTGAAAGGAATACGAGTGAATAAGAAATACTGCCTCATCTCACGACGAAACAGTATAAGCGTACAAATACAAAATATTAATGAATCTATTTAGTTTTCATCGACTTAAAAGAATACGAATACAAAGATATAAGAAAGCATTGATTGTACAAAGTAGAACGACTATCATACAACAATACGAAAACCTTTTGTGTAACGTTCTCCTTGCATTGCGTTGACAGCCGTCCCTATTTCCATAGGTTGCAAAGATATATATTTTTTATCAAAACGAATCCGGCTCTTCTATCAATTCCACAAGCCTTGGGAAAGTATCGCCATACCAAACAGGTAGTAACGTGTCCGGATAATCAGTGCGTATACTATTCACTCCGTACTTTAATCCTTTTAAGGATATTGCTTTATATGGTTCCCCGTTTCTGTATAGAATCTCCATGAAGCCTTTTTCTATAAGCAACTGGTTGAATTGTGCTGCCGTGTACTTTTTCCCGTGTATCTTTAACAGGTCCGTCAAAGTGTATGCTTTGCGTACTATCTTACATTTATCTTTCTCTTTTGCAGGGGATGGGGTAAGCTTCTCAATACATGGGCGTTTTTCTGCCGGTATGTTCTCTGTAGAAACGGGTATATCAACCATTGGCAAACCTTTTTCTTCCGCTATCTTCTTCATTAGTTCCAGCGTTGAGGCTTTATCCGCTCCGCCTAACCTTTGCAAAGCGCCTACCCATTCGATAAGTTCATGTACCGTATGACTTGCTCCGGAATCTGTCGGATCAGGTAGGGTATTACTTTCCTTTTCCCTATCTTCTCTTTCCAGTTCATCCCAACGAAGGATTAACTTTGCACGGGCTTCGTCATTGAACTTGGTAGCGATGTACATACATTCCCGGTAATCTAGTAGATACATAGGGCGTTCTTGGTTGTTAGCGTCTAGGTAAGAGCCGAGCCCAAAACTGGACCCGGCTACTTTCGCCCATGCCGGTTCCATTGCTCGGATAGACCGTAATACATGGCGGTGTTGTCTTCCAGCGCATCCCGCAATCTCCACGGATGACATAGTTCTTTTGTGTGCACTCGGCTTATTTTTAAGCTCAGTGTTTTTAATGATTCTTGTTTTCATAATCGATTATATTTAAAAGCTATTGTTTTATATTCAGCCGAAACCAAATTTGGATGCGGCTACTTTTCTTTTGTTCCTTTCGCATTGAGAACCGGACATACACAGCCGGCACCATGACGTTTTCAGATGATAGCTTTTGCCGTTCCGTACTACCGTCCGGTCATAGAAGCGATGAAGGGGAAGAACCTTTCCGCAATGTGTGCACCTCTTCCGCTCTATTCCGTCCACTATAACCCGGTTCTTTGGCTTCCGTTTAACTAGTTGGCACGAAAGGCACTCATGTGCACCATATCTCCGGCAATAAGCTATAGACCGTTCGCCGCATTTGGCGAAGTGGGTGCAATCGGGCCGTGGTGATGTTTGATGTATATTCATAATCGGATTCTTTTAAATGTAAACCCGGCAACCGTATTGTTACCGGGGCGTCTTTGTTGATTGGCGTCAACTAATGTGCCGGACCGAAGCCCCTGACACTAACTTATTTTGCTTTCTCTATTCTCATCTTTATTATCCTTGGAGCCGTTGAGTTCTTTATTCTTGTCTCGTTCTCCAACTCCTTAACTCTTTCCTTTAACTGCAAGTATTCATCAGTCAGTAATACAATTCTTTGCAGTAAAATTTCGTATAAGTCCATAGTGATATAGTCTTGATGGTTATTTACTTCTCTTGTTAAGCTCTCTAAGGTCAAATTTCGGACGTTTAGACTTTCCTGTACACTTTGTTACCTTCATGCTGTCCTCTCTTAAAATAAGCCTTCTTATTTCTCTGTTCTGCCGTCTCATGACGGCTACTACAGCCCGTATTTCGTCTTCTAATGATGTGCACATAATATCTAAAGTTGTATATTAGCGTTATATTTTATATTATATTCCTGTGTGAGTTCCCGGCTATATCTTTCATGTTTTCGGGCTTTCTTCTCTATTCTCTTACATTCTTTTTCTTTCTTTGCTACCTTCTTCATGATAATGGCTCGATGTTTATTCCATGCCTCATTATTGCCTTCTAATTCAATCAGCCGAGCTGTCACATATTGGATCGTGGAATAATAAGCATCAATCATTTGCTTTGTACTTATTGCTGGAGTATCTATCATTAACTCTCTTTGGTCTATTGATAAATTACTAAGCTGGTGTACTCTCATTTGCTCTTTGATGAACTCTTGTAATTCTACATTTTTCTCTGTGATTAAATCTTGTAAATCAATTGTTTCCATTGTTATTAAAGTTATATTTATATTGATTGATTTCTGTTGTTATCGTTAAACATTTCATCCCATACGCAGAAAGCAAGCAGGATGATGCAAATAATTAGTGTGGCGTTCATAATTGATTAAACATCAAAGAAGTGTTCTCCCTTCTTCCTAAATATCCTATAGCCAGTGTATAGGCATCCAAATACTATCAATATCTCCATCTCGTTATAGTTTAATGGTTGTAATCTGTTGGTATATCGTGGAGGCTCTTATTATCTCTAATGGTGTGCCAGTCACTTCTATTGCTGTGTACTCTTCGTATTCGAATACATTATGCTTTATTCCTTCTATTTGTAGCATGGTAGTAATATCCTCTACTTGCTTGCTCTCGTGGAGCTTATAAACCTTTGTTTCTATCATAGTGTATATTTTATGATGGGGGTAACTTTGAGTTACTCCCAGGGTTAATAATCAATCACCACAATACGAACCACACCCGTAGCCCATTGCACGGCTAATACGGGCTTGATACTCATTATAAGAGATACCCTCTTTGCGTGCTGCTATCTCGCCTTTCATGCGTTCCGCTTTGGCTTCCGCTTCTCTTCTGATCCGGTCGGCTTCGATTTGTGCACGAAGAAGAACCGAACTAATGGCGGCTTGCTCGTTCTCTTCACGTACCTTTGCTTCACGTGCTTTAGTCTCCGCTTCGATTGTCTGGCGTTCTTCGGCTACTCTAACCTCAAATTTTGCCATGCTCCAAGATTTACGGAGTGCATCGGCAAATGTCGGGTACTTTGCACGGGCATTGTTATACAAGTTGTGTGCTCTCTTCATTATCTTGCTTAAATCGTAACGTGCCATATCTTTTTTTATTTATTGGTTTAACTTTGATGATGCAAAGATATAGTATTTACTTTAATAAATCTTGAAATAAATAAAGAAAACACTTATATTTAACATCTATTATTAAAGTAAATACTATAACAAATAAACTATTCACTTATATTTGCACTATAAATATTAAAGGATATACTTATGAGGATAAAAGAAGTAATAAAAGAAAAAGGTTATACTCAAAAAGAGTTTGCCGAAAAGTTGGGTATGAGCACTGTAGGGCTTGCTCAAATTGTAGCTGGAAAACCGTCATACACTACGTTGGAAAAGATTGCTGGCGCTTTAGGTGTAGAAATATGGGAGTTGTTAGTGTCAAAAGATGAAATTGTAGGTAAGAAAGACGGTTTTTCTCTCACTTGTCCCCATTGTGGTAAAAGTATTAATATCAAAGTAGATTGAATATGAATACAAATGAAATAGATAAGTTGAGCCTTGCAAAAGCTCATGCTTTGTTTGAGACTGGAGATATAGACCGTATCGAGGTAGGAACCGTAAAAGGATTGTGTGACATACACCGCTATCTGTTTGAGGGATTGTATAGCTTTGCCGGAAAGATACGTACTTTGAATATAGCAAAGGGGAACTTTCGTTTTGCCAACTGCATGTATCTTGATGTGATGCTCCCGGTAATAGAAAAGATGCCGGAAACGACATTTGAGGAAATCGTTGCTAAATATGTGGAGATGAATATCGCTCATCCGTTTATGGAAGGTAACGGTCGTACTATGCGCATTTGGCTTGATATGATTCTGAAAAAACGTCTTGGCATGGTGATTGATTGGCAGAATGTGGATAAGGTTCTCTATTTGCAAGCTATGGAAAGAAGCCCTATTAACGACCTGGAACTGCGAACTTTGCTACATCAGGGACTAACCAACCAAGTAGATGATAGAGAGGTGATATTTAAAGGCATTACACAATCTTACTATTACGAAGGTTATGAGCCTGAATAACCAATTTTTCTTTTGATGATGCGATGAGGTAAGGGAGCAATACTTGATGTGTTGTTCTCTTTTCTGTGTCACTTAAGGAGGTGGGCCGAAAATCCGGCTACCCCTTTTATGCCGGCGGAAAATTCCGGACGGTTAACGAGCTGAAATGTAGGTCGGTTACTTTTCATCAATGCAAATACGGGAATAACCGTATTTAAACGTAACTCACAATTACCTTTTGCAAAAGTTCGATTTTAGCACCTTTGTTGAGGCTTCCAATGTTACTGATAATACGCCCGTTTAGCCTTTATATTTGCCGAAATTTCGATTTTACTTGTATTACTCAATAGACAAAATCCCGTTAGAGCAAAAATAATTGCTTTAGTCGATGATGTTCTACTGGATGGACGAGGGAAATTTTTCCCTGGTTTCATACACTTTTTACGTCAATTCAAATTTGAATCGACATCGTACACTTCTTACCAGCATCCAAAATTGGATTGAGATACCCCAGTGCAAAGGGTATTAGTTAAACTATGCCCCCATTTGGTTTGGGGGCGTCGACAAAATAACGACCCCTTATCTAACTTATTGATTAGCTCGCTGGTTTTCTTGCTCCATAAAATTGTGGAGCATGATATTCAATAAGTTGTAAGTAAATCCCCTAAATTCTGGGTATTTAAAATGTGTGCTCAAACCATATTCAAGACGTAAATACCTGATTATCAATTTTAGGGGAATTTTCCCCAAAAATGGGGGAAACACTCCGGCAAAAACGGTTATTTTCTTCAATACTTTAACCAATTCATATACGGATCGGTTTTGCGGATTCTGCCGTGAAACTTGCTGCGCATCTTTGCTCATGGCTGATTATCAAGTTTTCAACAATTTGGGCGAAAACCCCAAAGGAGGTCGCCCGACAAATGAGTATAAACTAACTGGAACTCCTTTGCCCGAAATGGCAAGGGGATAACGCCAAAATTGGAGACATTAAAAGCTCCTGAACGAATGAATGAGGAGCAAGAAGGCACATTTAACCAACACAATTTAGAGGGCGTTAATTATTTTACGCCCTGTTATTGCTATCATTAATTGAATTATTGATATCATAAACCATGGTTTCTCGTAGAATCTTGCGTATGCAAATAACCCTTTGGGCTGTTTATCAAACTATCCTTGTGGTAATCTTGCGGTGATTTGACAATCCATCTTAGGGTGATTGTTCGTTTACCCTTGGCTAAGCTTTGACTATATTAGCAATGAAAAAGCCTGTAGAGAGCATAAAAAGGGGTTCCAAAAATAGAAACCCCGAACGACTGGCAACGGTTGCGTATAGCTTCATACGCTCTTTATTTAGATACGTTCAAAATTAGATATTATACCCGACAATAGCAAATGATTTATTTTAAAATATCTGTATTGCTATTTTTATTGCCTTATTAATAACTTTCACTTCATATAGAAGGTGATTCTTAATCATCTTTATAATTCGGAAAATATCTGCAAGGCTTGTTTTTTGTTTTGGCTTTTTGTACGTTTGTGCATTGTATAATATAAACACATTATTATTAATTAGAAGTAGTATTTGGTATGATTAAAAGAAAATGGAAAGTTAGCCTTAATTTAGTAATTTTATTAATAGGCTTTGTATGTGTTTTGGGGGCTTGTTCTTCATCAAATGAGGACAAAGCTAAAAGGGCCGTAAAAGATTACTTGAAAGAAAATCTGGACAATTTTAAAAGTTATGAACCTGTATTTTGGGGAAATCTAAGGGAATTTTCTATCGATAGTATTAAACAAAATGATTCTTATTATCAGGAACATTTACATTCTGCAAATGAAGCATTAAAACGAAGTAAGGAATTACTAATTATTATTGATTCATATAAAAGTAAAAAAGATACTATTTCAATAGAATATGCAGAAATTGTGGCACAAATAGAAGGGTGTAGGGCCAGATATGAATCAGAGCAGGAAAAATTATCTAATTATTTGAAAACTGCATATCCTGACCATAGTTGCTGGGTTATAGACCACAAATATAGAGCTTCTAATAATATTGGAGCTTTAATATTGAATGAGGAGACTTTTTATATAACTAAAGATTGTTCTAGCGTAATAAATACTTCCGGGACTATCCATTAGATTGTGTAAATAGAAAACTTCAGGATTCAGGTTTTATACTTGAATCCTGAAGTTTTCAAATATGGTGATAAATTGGTTAAAAATCAAGGCCCAATTCCAAATTGGTTGATACCATTTCTTTTCAATTTCTGTAATAGCCAGATAAACAGACTTTTTCAGTGCATCATCATTTGGGAATGATAGCTTGTTTTTAGTGTACTTTCTAATTTTCCCATTCAGATTTTCAATAAGATTGGTTACCCTTTCTTGATAGCAGGGGATTTTACACGTAATAGGCTAATGTCGTTTTCATCAAAACGAAGTATAGTGTCGCACAACACTACATTACAAATGTACAAACTTTATATGAATGTACCTTCATTTTGACTACTTTTTTATATCCTTTACGATCAGTGTATAAGAGGATGATTTTGCTTTACCAATATAGGATTTTATTTGCTTAATATATCCTATAACAGTTCTCCCTCTGTTATTCAAAGATACCAACCCCAGCAAATCATCTGGCGAGTTTATATCACTTGTCTCTACTTCTACCTCTGATACCGTAAATAATCTTTCAGGGATTGAGAAGTCATCCGTTTCCTTTACTCCGTCTATAGCAACATCACTATTTCCGTCAGAAGATGTAAACTTAAGCATTCCAGTACAAGATCCTATATATTTTTTGTTCGCCTCCAGCATAAAACGTGGCGAATATTGAAAATTAAACATAGTCTCAGGGCTTAGCAACCCGGAAAGCTGGGAAGGTGTATATGCCCTATACAATTTGAGATTCACCCCGTCTTGATCGCAACTTACAAAGAATACATCATTATCACTGTCGTTATCCGTAGTATCCTCGCCTCTTTTCTGAACCAGAAACTCTATTCCGTAGGCATCTGCCCTATACGGACTTATCAGAGACAAGGTATTGTCCCGCAAGTTAAGCCCGGTAGAAAATTCATTGGTAAACCGGAACTCATCACGGCCGTTAACACTGTCATAATCTTCTTTGTCATAACCAACCTTTACAGAAGAATATATTAAAGAGTCATTCACGGAGAACTCATAATCGTTTATTTCTGTTCCTAAATCTTTAACTACCGTTGAAGTGAACAGTTTATCACGATGCATGAAGGTCACAGTGTTTTCATTTATAACAGGTACATAACCAAACTCGGCCTCCATCCAATCGCAGAATTTTTTATAAGAAGTATATAATTTTGCATTCGGAAGGCCACGGGCACTTTCCGCCGCCATGATATAGGAAGTAGAAAGCCTATCCATGCTCATACGGGGATCATAATCATCAATAAGTCCGGAATACGTTTCGGTACTATCGGTCATGCTATCCAGCAATTTTCCAAGAACTGTAATAGGCGAGATTACATCTATGTTTACAGTGTTAATTCTAGACATAAAACTTATTCCCAATGAAAAGTTAGGGAAAACTACGTCAACTACATTTTTGGTAAAAGAACCTTCTGAGATAGGAGCTCCGAAAGTCAACTCCATCATAAAATAAACCTTTTGTCCTTTTATCAAATCAATTGGTATAATTTCATTGATATATTTGTAAAATCCGTCACTATAATGCGACCACACGTCTTCGATAGCCCCACCAGAGTCTTTCTTGAAGATCCGGAGCTTGATATTCTTAACTATTCCCTCATATATGTGTACATAATAGTCTGTTGTGAAATTAAAATCAATATGCACATCCGCCAAAGCTTCGGCAAAAGGTACCCCTTCCTCCAAACTACTTTCGGTAAATTGGGCGTCGCTAAAAATTATAGGGGAATCCAAAGAAGGAAGTTCACTGTTGCTCAATTTATATATAGGGATTGTATATGCATAAGTTCCACCGAAAACCTTTGTTATATTAACATACTGAACACCGTCCGATTCATAAGTATTCCCTCCTAATACATATTTAGCCTCATATTGAAACTTCAAGCCATCATAATTCAAACTTCTGGTATAAAGATCAGCTACCGGATATTCATACAGAATATTCCTTTTTGCCTTGATGATAGCAGCGAGATTATCGTCAACCGCATTGATAGAGACAACCATACCGTCTTCCGAATAAGTTCCAAAATCCAATGTGCAATGAAATATCTTATCCCAATTCCAGCTATTATTCCGTAGATAAAATACTATTGCTGCCTTTGCTGATAGATAATGTTGTTCAAACTCCTCCTTTAAAAGCTCGTAGGAACGGTTGACAAATTCAAATTTCGTACTAAACGACCGGATTACCCCGTCATAATTTGATCTTTTCTGTGAAATACCGAAATCATCCCAGTTCTTGAGATCGTCAGTTGCTTCATAAGATATTCCGTTTATTAATATCTGGCATCTAAACATAATTATTTTCTTTTACGATTATTCATTATTTTAATATCTTCACACATGCGCTTTACCATAAAAGCATACTCCTTTGCGCTGATCTCACTCTTCCGGATCTGTATCCCAAAATGAGACATAACCATCACTCTTTCTCTTGCAAAGTAGTTTTTATCCATTTTTGAGCTATTTCCCGGCTTTTCCTTAGCATTTATTCGTTCAAGCATATATTTGCTCATAGAAAGGATAGAAGATACTTTCTTGCGTATCTTATCGTGCTCGGAAGGGAAATATGAAAATCCCAATTGGGAAAGAGCTTCTGCTGCATATGCCCAATCATTATTAGCAATCATGACTTCTACAATTTTCATGTATTCAATTTTTATGTGAAGGTTAATTATATTGTTTCTTTGGGACATTTCAGACAGAAAAGAGGCTCCTCCGATTATCTCTACATATTCGGTAATGAGCTTCTCCGATTGTTCGGACAGTTCTTTTTCAGAATGTTCTCCTTCGATGATAAGTTTACTCTTATCTCCTGTAAATACATCTATGAATGTATCCAATGAGATTTTGTCTAGGTCAGTGTATAGCATATTAATATCCTATTAAATAATTGTTTAAATATTTCTTTCACTTCTTTTCCAATCGGATAGATTAGTCCTTTTCTTTAGGTATCTGACTATTTTCTTTGTTTCTCCAGTTATATCCTCAAACTTTTGTTCTAATCTACCAACGTTATTATTTACATTTACTATTATCGGCTCTCCATTATCTCCGCTTCTCATTTGTCGATCAAGCATTAGAGCATCAGAATGTAAAGACATCTTGCGATAATCGACCAAATTAGGGATAACCTTCGCTCTTTTGGGGATATTTACCAAAGTGGGAACAGAAGGAGTAATATAAGCACCATTATCAGTTTCAATAACCTCCTGCCTGCCTCCATCACCAACAATAGCCAATCCACCGGGATGATTATCAGTCCCCTTTGCGTATTTAGGTATCGGCTGCGAGGCAATTATAGCTACTTGGGCGGCTCCCATAGCTCCGATTACAGCCGCAAGAATAGGACCAGCGAAAGGTCCGGCCTCTGCCAAAGCCTTCATTATAGCCTGAGAGGTAGCAATAGTCGTCTGAATAATGGAATTAGCCTTTTGCCACTTGGCCTGCTTTTGTTCCAAGTCAGCTTTTTGCTTTTCCAGTTCATCGTGCTTCTGTTTGGTTCTAACTTCTGCCGCTCTCTTTCTCGATTCACCTTCTTCCTTAGTTATAACTCCGCTATTAACTAGATCTTCAATACGTTCTTTCTCTTCTTCCCCGGCTTCCTCGTTCTTTTCCTGTTCTTCTTCTATTTGCTCAATACGAGCATCAAAGGCAGATGTCATAATAGAGGTTATTCCGTTCATAAGTTGGGCGGTAGCTTGAAGAATCATACTAGCTTTCTCGGTGGGATCAAGCTCTTCCCAGAATTTCCCAAAGTTGCTTACTCCGCTTTCTGTAAACTTGTTGATTATATCAGTGAAGGCACTAAAGATGTCAGCCGTGTTTCCTAATGAATCTTGCGCTACACTTTGCATATTTTGGAGGGCATTAGTAAATTCGGCAATGGCTTTGTCTTTTTCGTCAAATGTCCCTATATTCAAATTATCAAGTTGCGTTTTTAAATTATCTATTGCATCCTGCAATTCTTTCGCCCTCTCTGAATTGACATCTAGTTCTGCAAGCTCGGCTTCCGCTTGAGCAATCTGTAGCCGTATAGCTTCTTTTGAGTATTTGGCAGTGATAGCAAGGCTTTCTTTTTCATAGTTTTCTCTGCTTATTTTCCCTTCTTTATATTTCTTGTCAAGAATATTTTGCTCGTTTAAAGCACTGGTACTAAGATTGGAAATTTCCGCTTCTGCAAGGCGGTTGTTTTCATCTATGATTATTTGAGCCTTTTCTTTCTGGTATTGTTCCCCTAATAGCTTGATTCTGTCATAAAGATACTTTATTTGCTTGGGCGTTAAAGTGTCATCATTCATTATTTGGTCCTGAAGATCTTTAACCTGGCGTTCGTACTCAACCCATGCAATCTTTTTTTTCTTTTCAACCCCTTCTTCCTGTATGGAGATGGCAACATCTTGCGTACGTCGATACTCTTCTAGTTCGGCTTGTTGCTGCTTACGGTTTATATCTTCCAAGTTTTTGGCTTGTTGTTGCTCTAATGCTTTTATTTGATCGTTGATTGCCTGCTTTCCTTTGACTGTCAGATTGGATTCTGTTTTCAGTTGTTGCTTCAAATCTTCTATTCTACGTTGAAAAGATGCAGCTGTTTGTAGACGTTGACGGGTGAAGCCGTCTCCGATTAGTTGAACCTTCTCGTCTTCCGCCTTTCGAATAAGGGATTTTTCTTTATCTGCAATTTGCCTGTTTTCTTCTATTCTTTGATTTCTAATTCTTTCTTGCTCTGATTTCAGGTCCTTATTTTCCGTAGCAAGTTCAACTCCAATTTGTATTTTTTCTTCTGTTTCATTTATTTTTTGCTGGAGTAACTCTTTTGCATCTTGGACTTTCTTTTTGCTTATTTTCCCGTTTAAATTTAAATCAATAGACACTTCTTTATGTTCATCTCTTATAGCCTGATAAACTCTGTTTAACTGATCCTTATATTGTTCTAATTTGTCCTTGTTTTGATCTATATTGTGGACTTCTTCACTATAAAAGCCGAGTAATTTATTATTTCTAATGAGACGTTCTTTGTATATCTCATCTTCTAAAGTCCTTGTTTCAGAAAGTGATGCTTTTCGGGATTTAGCTATTTCTAGTTCTCTTTGAAGGCCTTTTATGTTTTCATCATTGACTTGTATTAAAGTGCGAGATTTATATTCGAGATATTCTCTATATTCTTTTTCGTATTCATTTAGACGTTTTTGGTTCTCGGAAGCGTTTGCCGTTCCTTTTGCGTATAATGCCAAAGCCCCTACAACAGTAACTAATGCCATCGCTAGAAGAACATAAGGATTTGCTTTAGCCACAAGGTTAAAAGCCGCTTGTGCAACTGTTGCAGCTTTGGTTACAATGATATTTTTCCCCTGGGCGGCAGTATTCAAATTTGTAGCTTTAACCAATGCAGCTTCTTGAATAGCGGCCACACCTTTCATCAAAGAGCTTTGCTTTTGTAATGCTGTCTGAATCCTGATAATCGAATTACTGATAACAAAAGCCGCTTGAAGGTCGGTTTGTATTTCTTCCAGTTCTTTATCCGACATTCCTAATAAGTGGGTGGCTCCGGTGGCTGCTCCCATACTTGACACAATGGCGTCTATTCCTTGTGATATTGCGTCGAATGTAAACGTATCACTTGCTCCTTTAGAAACAGAATCTTGTACATCCGACATAGCGTCTTTCAGGATCGAAGCTTTTTGAATCATTTCATCAATTTTTTGCTGAAGCTCTTTGCCGGATGCACTTTTTTGTTCTTCTGCTGTCAAGGCTCTATATTGCAATGTTAGAAGAGCTATCTCTTCGATCATGCTTCTATATTCGCTTCTTAGTCCCTTGGCGGCATTCTCGTATTGGCCCACTTTTCTTTGATGTTCTCCCATGGAAGATGATGCCTCTTTCAGATAGGTGTCAAGTTGTTGTATCTCGGTTGCCAGTTTGGTCCCGCCAGTGGATTTTGCCTCCTCGTCATTCATTTGTTTGTAGGCAATCTTCATCCTTTCAAGTTGAAGGGATAATTGCTGATAGCTTCCTTCCGATGATTGAATAGTCTTCTCTTCATTTACTAAGATTCTGTTAAGTTCCTGCTTAGACTGTTTCAATTCTCTTTCATGTGATACGAGTTCCAAACGTTGTTTACCCGCTTCGCTTGATGTAATCAACCCCTTCTTTTCTTTCTCTTCCAAATCTTTTTGAGAAGCGACAACAGCTTTTAGCTCTTTATTTAGTTGATTTAGACGGACAATATTTTGCTGCCTAGTTCCTAGTATACTATCAGCTATCTTTAATGATTCTTGGTCTACCTGATAAGCTTCACGTTTAGCGATATTCGATTTTTCAATTTCGGAGGCTTCTTTGCTTATAAGAGAGGAGCTTTGTTGACGGGTGGTGTTGGTAGCGGTTATTGCCTTTTTAAGATTGTCATTTGCGGCAGCCTCATCAAGAATAGCCTTAACCCGCTTTTGAACTTCTGCATTTAAATGTAGTAATACATTCTTCTGTTCTTCTTGTATTCTCTTTATCTTATCCTCCAGAGCATACACTTTTTCTATAGCGGCATAATAATCCTTGGCCTTGCTTATCAGTTCGCTGTACGGACCCGGTTTTATCTTTAGTCCTTCCGCCATAGCATCCCCAGCCTTTTTATAAGCCGCAAAAGTGCTGTCAAGTTCGGATTTTAGTCTTTCTAATTGCTCAAACGCCTTCTGATCGACTACATCAGTAATTTTTAATTCGTTCATATTAATTAAATTTAGTGCCCGGCTCCTTCACCGGGCAGGTTATAAAATGAGAAGTGGTTTGCTTTATTATAGCATTATTGCAAAAAGTTTTTGCCTTTGAAGATTTCTTTAGACACGTCTTTATTTATCTGCTTTAGCCCTTCTTTTGGGCATTCAATTAAAGTAGCTAAGGCTGACCTTATATCTTCTTTGAGCGTTTTCATCATTTCATCATAGAAAAACGTTTCGCCGGGGTGTTCCTTTTTCCATTTAGTAATATAATCCAGTCCTTCATCTGTTTTAAAGAAAGCTTCTAGCATCGCTATATTCAGTTTAAAACTTCTGATATACTCAAGGTGCAAATTATCGACATCGTTTAGATCCTCAATCATTAAAAGATTTATAATGGATTCTTTGATGTTTTTCTCCACTTTAAAGCTAACTTTGTAGCCTTCAAACAATGCTTCATAATATTCGTAGCATTCATCTTCTTTTATTTTATTCATAAATCCTATAGGTTTATTCCGGGCAGAGAATCAATAAAGCATCCCTGCCCGGTATTGGGTTATACAATCTTTGCCAGTGCGGAAATGAGTTTTTCCAGTTCTTCCCCTTCAATGGAAAAGCCGGGTTCCTCTCCGCTATCTTCCCTTACTTGTCTGGCTTCATCGCTTTCATCAATGGTGATAACTGCGAGATTGGCCGGTGTTTCGTCCGGGTTTATTCCTCTGTATACCGTGATTTTTTCCACGAAAGATTCGGCTTTAAGGTCTATTCCAGATTTTGGCAGTTCTTCATTACCTAATTTTAGCAACTGAATTCCCAGTTTACGGGCTTCTTCCGCATTTAGGTGTACGGTGTTCTCTTCCGTTATGGATCCCCCGTTTACTGTTTTAGTGATAAGGACTTCGTTGTTATCACCTCTTCTCACGTAAAGATGTTTTTCACTGTCTTTTCTTACTCCGAAAAATGTTTCTTGTTTCATGATTTTAAAAATTAAATTGGTTAATAATTTATTTAGTTGAGCAATACTCTATTAATTGCCTTTATTCGGCATAATCTTTGCGTTTAAGCAACTTTCTCCGCAAAGATGAATCTTATATTATCTCGCAAAAGTAAATAGCTTAAATCGCCTTATTTGAATTGAGTATATTTTATCTGTCAAATTTCGGTAGTTCATTCTTTTCTTACTTCACATTCAAAACCTAGGTTTCTTAATTCATTCATCCGGTATTCTTGTAAAGGTCTGGGCTTTTCTTCCGGCCTTTTCACTTCGATAAACGACGCTTTCCCGTTTTTTAGGCATAGCAGATCAGGAATACCCGGTTTATTTGTGAGAATCAATTTAACCACATAATAACCTTCTGCCTCTAACCGTTTGATGATGCGAGCCTGTATTTTACTTTCTAGTTCTGCCATAGTACGAAAGTGTAAAGTCTTGCTTTCCGTGTACTGCTTCCAGTATCTTGCTTTCAATCCCGCAGTCAGAGCACAGAAAGTAAACATCTGCCGGGCTGGTGCGCTCTTTTGAAACTAGGCGGTTCTTGCCTTGCTCGTATGATAGATAACTAAATTCGAGATTAAAGAAAATCAAAGCATCCGCTGTATCAAGTCTCACACCTTCACGTGCCCGGCGAACTTGCGATATGAAGACTTTATTTGATGAGGCTTGAAACTCTTCCGGGCTATCCGTCCAGTTCGGGAAGACAGACTGTAATAACTCCGCTTCGGATTGGTACACGTAAAACAATGCAATTTTCCGGTCTTTAAAATAGCTCTTCACAAAATCCGCCTTACTGCTGTCAAATATCAAATGCTCGCCATTCTCGGAAATTACACTCCCGGAAGATAGTTGATGTAATTTAGTCAAAAGCTTTGCCGGTGAATCTCCTAGAACAGTATAGCCGTTGATGTCTACAACCAAATCGTTTTGTAATCTCCTGATATATTCTCCGGTCCTGTCTTCCAACTGTACCTGCAATATGTGCTCGTTGATATTCACCTCAAATCCCGCCTGTTCCTGGGAGTAAGAGATAAACAGGTTTCTAGTATCATTGTCTATCTTTGGTTTGTTGGCGCATGAGTAGTCGTTTATGAGATACCCGTTTACTCTCTTCTGCCGTGTGTATACGTACTCTTTCGCCCATTTATAGAAACTTTTATAGCTTTTCCACGGTGATTTGCTGCATACCCAGAATTGGTGATACAGCTGTGAGTAGCTTTCGGGTGAAGGTGTGCCGGACAAATAAAGCACGGGCAAACCTTCGCAAATGGTCCTTATCTCCTGTGTACGCTTGCTTGGCTTGGGATATGCTCCCAGTGAATGGGCCTCATCAATTATCACAAGGTCGTACTTTCCTGTCACCTTGTGGCTGCTTTCAAAATTGACAACTTCCAGCTTAAAAGATGGTTGTAATGCGATATAGTCGTTTTTTACGCTGGGGATGGCTTTTAGCTTGGTGATGAATAAAACACTTTTTGCGTTGAATTTATCAGCGGCATATAAAGCCGTGAGCGTTTTCCCTGTCCGGCATTCCATCGATAGGTAACAGCATCCGAAAGCTGTTAGTTTATTGGCCGCCTGGATAGCGATGTTATTTTGATATTCTCTTAGTTTCATAGATTTTTCTTTGTTTTATTGAACATGAATGAAGGAATATATTTCCCTATGTTTTCATTGATGATTTGCTGTCTTTTCCTGTACTTCTGTATTTTTTTACCGTAGAGTGTTATTTTCCCCCGGTATAATGGTTTCCCGTACTTCTTGCGAGGATCATCCAACTTGCCTAACTTGCGGAAGAATATATTTTGCTTATTTTCCATTTGGATGCTATAGACGTGATTAAATGCGTACCGGCTTGCTATAATATTCCCGTCTAAAAATAGTTTTCGACATTTGCGCCTTGTGCATGGACAAACAAAATACCACACATAGCCCTGTCCTAAATTACTGGGCTCTTTTCTTAACTCTATCTTCTCCTGTTTTTTCTTCCCATTATACTCCCATAGAAAGACGCATATTTGTTTCTCTAGCGAAAAAACGATAGTGTATTGTACTCCATTAGCAGTAAAACTTGCCGATCCTTCAGAAAGCCTGAACAGCTCTTTTAGGTCTGATAGTGCAATGTGCGGATTATGATCTATTATTGTTTTCATCTTTCTCAATCTACTAAATACTTAGACAATAAAACCAATGTTCATTAGAAAGGATTGTTTTCTGTATAACCTTGCGTATCGTAGTCGAATATCTTTGTAAGGGAACCGTCATGTTTGAATTTGACAGTTCCGACAGAACCGTTTCGATGTTTAGCTATAATCAATTCACCATAGTTGTAAATCTCATGCCCGGATGAATCCTTGACACTGATTCCGTAATATTCCGGACGATGAACGAATATAACCATGTCTGCATCCTGCTCAATGGCTCCCGATTCCCGAAGGTCTGCAAGAATAGGTTTTTTATCCTGTCGCTTGTCTACCTCCCGGTTGAGTTGTGACAGAAGGATAACAGGTACATTCAATTCTTTAGCGATAATCTTTGCTTCCCGGGACATCCGGGCTATTTCTTGTTCTCTGTTTCTTGTCCCATTTGAGCTTTCGGTTATCAGCTGTAGATAGTCTATTATCACCATCCCACAGTTATTTTGCTGATGATATGAACGACACATCGCACGGATGTAACTCATACCTATAGCCGCATTATCGTTTATTGTTATCGGTAAGCTGTATAAAGTTCCTCCTATTGCCTTATCTATTTGCAGTAGCTCATCTTGGCTTATATTTCCGGACCTTAATTTGCTGGGGTGTACATTGGATTCTGAAGCAATGAAACGTTCATACAGGCTGACAGAATCCATTTCTAAAGAGAAAATGACTACCGGAATACCTTGTATAGCTGCTGACTTTCCAAAATGTAGAGATACAGCAGTTTTCCCCATGGCCGGACGTGCAGCCAATACTATCAACTCGCCACCATGCCAACCGGAATTCATATCGTTAAGGTCCTGTAATCCGGTTGTTATCCCTGTCTGCTGCCCGCTGCTATACATCCCCATCTTCCTCTCTATGTTTTTTAATGCGGATTGTGCAATGTCTTTAAATGACTGGGATTCACTTTGCCCGATTAAATCCTGCTGCATTTGCTCTAAGGCTTTCCCTGCATTGAAAAGGACATCGCCGATATCTTCCGTGTCGTCATAGGCTTGTTGTTGGAGTATATGGGATAATTCAATAGCCTTCCGTTGCAGGTATTTCTGCTTTACCATCAGGGCATGCTCTACAACATGAAATGAATCATACCCATAATTGGAAGTTTCTGCGATGAAATGGAGTGGCACTTCGTCAATCTTACCCATTGAACGGATTTCATTTGATACCGATACTATGTCACACGGCTTATTGTTTGCATAAAGCGACAGGATAGCATTATACAATACAGCATACCGGTTATCATAAAACATATCTTTGTTCAATTCGGGAGATATGGCATCGAATACCTTGTCACCGCCAAAGCTAAGAAGTGAACCGATAACAGCCTGCTCTGCTTCGGGTGCGTTCGGCATTCCCTTAATTGGGGACGGTGTAGACTTGTTTGTTTTCATCCTGTACCTCCTTTCTTCCGTGATTCTGCCACCAATAAGTAAACCTTCTCTTTGCATCCGATATATTCGATATACTCCGTTCCTCTCCGATTGAAACGATATAAGCTATAAACTTATCTAACTGGTCGGGAAGCATAGAAATGAAAGACACGCCTAAAGTAGATTGCATACAAACGGATTCTTTCCAGATTTCATCTGATAGTAGTTGCTCTTTGATTGATTGAAGATCGAAAACTTTATTCGCTCCCTCTCTCACACTCTCTCCATTAAGAGAGAGAGTATCACTTACACTATCACTTACACTATCACTTACAGTTGACGTCCGTAAACGACTTTCAACGGTCGTTGCATCTCGTTTGCTCTCGTCAACGGTCGTTGCATCTCGTTTGCGTTTTTCGGCACTTCTCTTTCCTGCTTCTTTGCGTTGTTCAATGGCTGCATCATATTTGCTTATATTACGGTCTATAGACGGTTGAAAAGCTGAAAAGACGCCATCTACCACGGCATTATCAATTTGTGGTATTTCTCCAGTACGGACATAATCAAATATTACTTTAATGAGTTCGCCTGCAAGTTCATTTGATAGTCTATTAAATGTATTTTCCCATTCTGTATAAAGTACAAATGATTTTCTACTCATTGCTTCCTCCTTTCCAATCAATAGACATTTGCCGTTTGTCCGGCTCTAACCAATATAGTTTTCTTCTATCGTCCAGACGAACGTCTTTAATATCCCAACCTTCATCATTACGGAGGGTGGAGATTACACGTCTGGCATCATTCGAATTTGTTTCAGCGTTGATTTCTTTTGCCGTTACTTTCCGGCCAGATAAGAAAATAGATCGTACCTGTTGGATTATTCGATATGATTTGCTACCTTTGTCGTGCGTGTTAAAGGAATGGGTAATCTTTGGATTGCCTTTTTTCTTTTCTTCCATGGTCACGCCCTCCGATATTTGAATACGACCTGCTTTTTTACTGCCTCATCAATAGCATCCGCTTCATACAGGATTCTACTACCTACACGTTTGGAGATAAGAAGTCCGTCTTTTGTTATTCTCGCCAATGTTGGTAAGGTGACATGAAGGATTTCAGCGGCTTCTTTTCGGGTATAGAACTTTGGTTCTTTCTTTGATGCGGCTAATACTCTCTCTGATACTCTGTCAACTATTTCGTCAATAATAGGGGAGATGAAGCCCATAACGATCTGTTGCGTCTGGGTAATGTTAATGTCTGACTTTTCCATATTATTACCCTCTAAAAGTGTTCTTTATCGCTTTATTAATATCACCATCAGTATAATAAACACGTGTTCCTATTTTACGTGCATTAATAAGTCCCGCCTTAGTCCATGCGTCTAATGTCGGAAGAGAAATTCCTAATTTTATTGCTGCTTCTTTGCGTTTGTATAATTCGTCCTCTCTAGGATCTTTATCTAGTTTAGGAGTGGAATTTGTAATATTAGCTAACTTCTCATCAAGTAGTCGGCTAATCATGCTTTCAAGGTCACCCATTGTTGCTCCTTGAATAAGCGTTGCATTTAAAGAAAAAAGAGTTGCGTCCATAAGTTACCTGTTTTTAGTTCTTATGGACGCAAAAATATAGTAAGTTTTATGGTGTCATATTGGTTGTCATATGACAAAATTAAGTATTTTGTTGTGTTACTCTACCTCTATCATATCTTATTCCAATATTTAAAAATTTTTCTTTTAGTACTTCTTCATTTTCATAACCCGTATTGGGAACTATCCCGTTTTTTCTTATAGAATCTGCTGAACCTCCACAAAGCCACTCTATAAACTCGGACAACTTGACATCGTTATTATACTCTACTCCCGCACTTCTTAATAGTGTCCTAACTACATCTACTTGTTGGGTTGTTTTTGCTCCTGCACTTTTTTTATTTTTGCGCTTTAGATCTTCTCTAAAATATAATTTCTCATATATGTTTTTACTATATTCATCTGGTAGCAATATCGGATGATCGCATTCAACACAAATATCATTTAATTTAATATCACAAAATAATAGAATAGCAGACAATTGTAATAAAAAAGATGCAAGGCATTTAGTTCCTTCCGATGCATTGTCTACCCTATCTCTAAAATGTTCCATATCTTCCCCTGTGAAAGTTTTATTAAAATCTTCCATGCAACCTAGATTATAAAACAAATGGTCAACAATCATCCTGCAAAAACTTTTTTTATTTGTACTATCCATTGTTAGCAGCTTATTGCAAATATGATCCAAACAGTGTTCTTCTTCAACATAATATTCTTCATCACTTATTTCTATGTCGTAAACTTTATTGAAAAATGCTCTAATATTTCTCATGATTATTTTATTATTTAATTATTCGTAATTTCGTGAAATAATTCTCTTTGGCTGCTATCATACTCTTTTCCGATTCATCCAGTTTGAGATATGTTTTTAGCTGTTGCTCACTACTGTGTCCGGTGATAGCCATTATAGAACTCAATGAAGCCCCGGCTTTATACATATTGGTTGCTAAGCTTCTTCGGCAGGTATGAGTTTTAAGAAGGTCACAGAAACGTTTTTTTGCTGTATACTCCATTGCTCCCCGTTGTTCGTCCAACTCTACTATTTCCGTCCATCCTAAAGCCTCGCCAATCTCTTTGATATGGTCGTTTATCTTTTGGTCGTAGACTTTGGGTAGTGTACCGTTATATTTGTCAAGGATAGCTGCAACACGATAATCAAGAGGAATGTAAACGATATTTCCGGTCTTTTCCTGTTTAAGTTTGATGTACTTATTGCCATCGGTAAGGGTAACTATCATCTTTGAATTGATGCGCTTATAATCGCTGACACGTTGTCCGGTCAGACAGCCGACTACAAACACATCTTTTATCTTTTCCCATGCCGGACGATTGGATAAATCGTACTCATAAAGTTCCTGTATTCGTTCTTCAGTCAAGTAGACATTATCAACATCTTTATAGATTACATCAAAACCAAACCGAACGTTTGCCGCATCCATTAGTTTAAGCTGTTCGGCTGCATAACAGATTGTTTTGCATATCTTCACCATCCGGGCAATAGTATTAGGGGAATATTCCTTATCTGTGAGGAATGATCGAAAGTCATTATAAAACTCTATTGTCAGATTCTCAAAATCAATAACCTTTAGCCTTGTTTCCTGATACGCTTTAAACTGGGATTGAAAGCCTTTGTAGCTCTTGATTGTTCCAAGAGATATATTTGTGGTTCCTCCTTTCTTTTTCCGTTTTCCGGTTTCGCATTCGTGAATGAATTGTGCTATGAAGTCGTTGAAGTTGGTAGCTTGTTCTTCTTCTAGGGCTTTAGCTTCGGCTTCTGCTCGTTCTTTTTCGGCTGCTATCTGTTCAGCATATACTATTTCATGTATACGCTCTTTAGCCATGTCGGAAGTTATGGCTACACCATTTTTTATTAGTGCGTCAATCGTTGATGAAATAGCGTCTAGTTTAAGGTAAAGTTCTTTTCCTTTGCCTGTCCTGAAAGCTGTTAGGGCTTTGGCTCCTGTTAAAGATTTGTTCCACTCTTTTATATCAACCTCTAATCCGGTAGATACTCGAATGTTAATCTTTGGAACCCTGTTTTGTATGCGAGCGTATAAGGTTGCATATCCTTCGCTTTTGTCAGTTCTTAAAATGAATGTTGCACCCATATTTTTACTTTTATAAGTTGGTACTACAAAGATAGAGATTCTTTTTGATTTGGTACTACATTGGTACTACAAACTTTTATCTTATTTTATTCTATTTTCCTTGTGTGATAAATAATTTGTTGTATTTCAGTATATTATAAAAATAATGTTTTATCTAATAAATAAGAAAAATAAAGAGAAAGAGGTTCGCCAGGAACCTCAAGAAATCCTTGCAACTAACTGAAATTCAGTAAAAGTTGCAAGGATTTTGCTTTTAGGATTAAAAAGAGGATTAATCTCTAATGAAGTTCTGAATCGCCAGATAGAGCGAATCAAGGAGATAGAATAGTTATTCGCTTGCTCGTTTCAGCCTTTCCAAAATTACCTCAACAATACTGTTTATGCTGTCATCTATCCCGAACTTACATTCTTATAAAGCAACGAAACAAATGGGCATCGTTTTTTTTCATTTGTGTAGCGAAAATTGGTTGAATCTATGAATCGTATAAAAGGTATACTTTATGCAGCGGTATCCTCCTCCACTTTTGGGCTGGCTCCGTTTTTTTCTATCACTTTGCTATTAGCCGGTTTTTCGGCTTTCGAGGTACTTTCTTATCGTTGGGGAGTGGCGTCGATTGTATTGATTGTGTTTGGTTGGTTATCCGGTTGCAATTTTCGATTGGCTGGAAAAGATTGGGGAGTTGTTTTTCTGTTGAGTTTGTTGAGAGCCGTTACTTCATTTAGTTTGATTATTGCTTATCAGAATATAGCTAGCGGAGTGGCTTCTACCATACATTTTATGTATCCGTTGGCTGTTGCTTTGGCAATGATGTTTTTCTTCCGGGAGAAGAAGTCTCTCTTGGTGATACTTGCAGTATTGATGTCTTTGCTGGGAGCAGCTTTACTTTCATTGGGAGAGTTGGAGGCGAAAAGTGGAAATACAATGGTTGGTTTGGTTGCTGCCTGTGTTTCTGTTTTTTCATACGCAGGGTATATTGTTGGAGTGCGGACAACGCGGGCCGTACAAATAAACTCTACGGCATTGACTTGTTATGTTATGGGGTTGGGAACTATTTTTTACCTCATAGGCGCCTATTGTACTTCCGGACTTCAACTTGTGTCGGATGGATATACCTGGCTGATTATTCTTGGGCTGGCATTACCGGCTACGGCTATTTCCAATATAACTTTAGTACAAGCTATTAAATATGCCGGACCTACACTGACTTCCATCTTGGGTGCAATGGAACCATTAACGGCTGTTGTAATCGGAGTTTTTGTATTCAAAGAGCTTTTTACTGTGAATAGCGCTGTTGGAATTATACTAATCTTGTTGGCAGTAAGCATAGTAGTGTTTCGCAGGCAAAAATCCTGAATGATATAATCAATAAAAAAGCTGTTTACCATACGGATAAACAGCTTTTTATTGGTGAGCCTCTTGTCGGATTCGAACCAACGACCCCGAGATTACAAATCACGTGCTCTGGCCAACTGAGCTAAAGAGGCGTTATTTTCTTTTGCGGGTGCAAAGGTATGAAATACTTTTAAAAATGCAAATACATCGTATACTTTTTTTATATTTGCATTCTCACTAATAATTATAAGACAATGAAAAAGAAAATTATGAATGTGTGTGGTGTGGCGTTTGTAGCTGTAAGTATATTAGCTTGTTCTGGTCAGAAGAAAGGAATGGCTGCCACTGAAATGGCATCGGATAGTACGAAAGTAGTTGGAGACGTGATAACTACTCAAGCAGATAGCACGGGATATATCGTGAAGGTAGGTGAGGCAGCACCAGACTTTACCATAACTCTGACTGACGGTAAGCAGGTGACTTTATCTTCTCTCCGTGGTAAAGTGGTAATGTTGCAGTTCACGGCAAGTTGGTGTGGTGTTTGTCGGAAGGAAATGCCGTTTATAGAGAAGGACATTTGGTTGAAGCATAAAGATAATGCAGACTTTGCCCTGATTGGTATTGACCGTGACGAGCCGCTTGATAAAGTGCTCGCCTTTGCAAAGTCTACCGGAGTCACTTATCCTTTGGGTTTGGATCCCGGTGCAGATATTTTTGCAAAATATGCATTGCGTGAGTCCGGCATAACGCGGAATGTTTTGATAGATAAAGAAGGAAAAATAGTAAAGCTAACCCGTTTGTACAATGAGGAAGAATTTGCTTCACTGGTGCAGACGATTAATGAAATGCTGAAATAGGATAAAGAACATTTCATCAGGTGGTATCTCAGGAAGAATCGTAAAACTTTCGTGTACAATAAAAATAGTAACGCTATCACAACAGGATAGCGTTACTATTTTTAGGATATGGCGATACTATCGAAAGAGCATCCCGTCACTATTTTATAAAGAGCATTCTAAACAATGCTAAGCTTAGCCAGATAATCATAATGCTTTCCTTCTTTCACAAGTTCTGCTTTAAAGCCACATTCGGAAGCGTATAGGCTAAGTGTCTGAAAATCTATATATAACCAGTCGAATGTGTCTCCCTTTATACTCTTGTATTGCATCCGGAAATCAATTTCTCCGTAATAATCTCCGGCTAAGTCGATAACTATGCTGCCGTCTTCTTCTTCGAACAGATATCGTAAGTCGCTGGAATCCATTAATATACATCCGCCGGGGCGGAGGATACGTTTCATTCGTCGGAAAAAATCGGGCATATTGCTTAGTCTGCCGATGATTCCCGAGCCGTTCATAAGCATAAGAATGGTGTCGAATGTTTCGGTGAATGTTTCATCAAAGAGGTTGATAAGACGGGAATCCTTGACTCCTCGTTGCTTCATTACTTCGACAGATAGCGGAGAAATATCAATGGCACAAACCTCTTTTCCCATATCCTGAAGTGCCAGGGCGTGACATCCGCTTCCTGCGCCTACGTCCAGTATTTGTCCTGTGGCCATTTGTAGGGCAGTACGTTCCAGCATGGGCATGGAGGGCATGGAACGGAACAACTCCTTGACAGGAATTTCATCTTCTTCGAATTGAGAAGAAAAAACTCGCAAGCGGTCAGCTCTGTGGAGGTTGAAAAAATCGGAGATAGCAGCCCCCATTGGGTCTTTTTCCGGGATGAGAATTGTTGTTGCCATATTGGTCGTTACGATTGTTTTAGTTGGCAAAGATAAATAAATCCGTAGAAAAGGGTTATCTTTGCTGCCGGAAATATGATACTAATAACTTAATATATGAGTATAGAAGAAGCAATCATGGGTGGAATTGTCTTTAAAGGTAAGAAAGACAAGCCACAGGAAGATGAAAAAGTGAAGACAAAGGCTAAGAAGGCAACATATATTCGTGGGCAACATGGTTCGGGTGCAGCGAAGATGAAAGCTGATATCAGGAAAAAAAGAGCAAATCGACATAAAAAATAAGAATCATATTTGTATTATTTTTGTTTGCTTTTATATAGGAACTGTTATTTTAGGAATATGCTATTTATTTTCATAGACAATGATAAAAAAGCGGGGCAGGATAATCATCCTGCCCCGCTTTTTTATCATATGAATTATTTCTGCGGAAGTATCTCAATCCAATAATCGTCCGGGTCATTAATGAAATACAGTCCCATGGCGGTATTCTCGAAGCACACGCAACCCATTTCTTTGTGATAGGCACGGACTGCATCATAATCACCTGCTACACGAAAGCAGAGATGACTCTCGTTCTCACCCAACTCATAAGGAGCCGTATGATCTTTCAACCATGTTAATTCCAGAAGAAATCCCGTCTCGTTATCTGTCAGGTAGACGAGGATGAATGAGCCGTCGGAAGCTTCTTTCCGATGATGTTCTTTCAATCCGAGTGCTTTCCCGTAGAAGGCAATACTTCGTTCCAGATCGGTGACGTTGATATTAAAATGGTCAAATCTACTTTTTATTTCCATTGTTGTGATCTACTTTATTTTTTCATTAAGAGCTTCACGATCTCACCGACATAAGTACGGGGTTGACCAGCTTGCGGAGTAGTCTGTGAGGCCAGTTTCTTACATTCAATAACAGCCGAAGGCGTTGTTTGGTTCGGAGCGTAGAGTTTCAGTGCATAACTGTCTGCCTTCTCCATTGCTTCGTAAGACTGGTCGGGGGAAAGCGTGCAGTAAGCAACGGCTTTACCGGACTGATAGCCCAGTGCACCACCGGCATTGGCAGTCATATTTGTCATATTGAATTCGTCTTTTCCGATAGAAATCACTAACTTGCCGCTTCCCATTAAAGCATATACTTCACCCGGAATCTGTTTCAAGTCGATTTCTACATAACCCGGCATATCTGCCGAAGCTTTGCCGACAGGAGTTGCAGGAGTCAGATCGGCGGCAGGAACTGCATTTTGGGCAGGTTCGCCGGTTGTCACTTTGATGTCAGTTTTCTTATCTGCACCGCCAATAACAATCGGCCCTGTGGCTGTAACGATCGACGGAGCCTTTTGTTCTTCTTCTTTCTTCTTTTTCTCTATTTTCGGACGGGTATCCGGAGCTCCGAAGGCTACAGCTACATCCATAAATATATCATCGGCAAAGTCTACCGTTTTTCTACGCCATTTTGCCAATCCGCGGACTAACTTAGTCTTTGTTTTATTAAGTGCGTATTTGTCGGTAATCCATTCTTCCGCTTTGTACTTTTCTGTATCACGGTATGTGAAACGGATTTTTTCCAGTTCCACCAGACAGTTGCCGGGTTTGCAGGTAACGGTGATCTGGTAGTTGATTAGCGTACGGTCTAATGAAAGAGCGCTGGAACTGAACACGATCCACTCTTCTCCGATACCGGCAATGGTTCCTTTGTCTTCGTCGGCATAGACAACGCGGCTATCAACATTTTGGTTTTCTTTCAGACGTTCGGTCATCCACTTCATGACCGTGTCATAGATTTGTGCCTGACTCATTCCGGGAATCTGAAATTCCTTAGAGAATATAACTTTGCCGTCTACTTCGGGGACAGCTCCCACGAGATACCTGCTGTCGTCTTTTTTTTCTTTTGCTGAATCTGCCTTCATTGCTATCGGCAATGCGAGGAACAGGGTAAGAAACAGGATTGTAAATTTATTCATAATTATTATGTGTTTATTTGGTAATTTCAAAACTTTCGCCCCGATGGGTGATGCTGATAAACCGGCATCCTGCATTTTCGGCGAAATTACGAAGCGCATTACCGCCTTCATAATCTTCACTAAAGTGCATGGGCACAAATATAGTAGTTTTTATTTGTTCGATGAACTGTTTTGCCCCTTTCATATAATCTTTTCCCATTCTCCGGTCCACCGGAAACAGCACTAAATCAATGTCCGGCGCTTTTTCTTTTAAATATTTAACTTCTGCAAGGAAATCTCCGTTTGCTTTTCGTATCTCTTCTTCGGTAGATTCTTCGCTCCAGTGCCAGTTGTTTAAATCGCCGGCATGGAAAACACTCCAATCTTGCAGGTGAATCAAGAATGAACTGCCCACATCCGTCGAACCGAAAGCATCGATGCGGAGCGTCTCGTCCTCATATGTTTCTCCTTTCTTTATATAGATGGCATCTTCGGCCTGGGCACGGTGAGATTTCAGAATGTCTTTAGAGAAAATATAATGGATGTCAGGCCGTTGTTCTTTCCAGGTCAATATTTCGCGGTTGAAATGGTCGGGGTGGAAGTGAGTGGCTAATACATAGAGCTTACCCGGCTTTTGCAAGAGGTAATCATGCACGATTCTCCGGCTATGTTCGGCTTCCGAGGAGTCTTTGTAATAGTCGATAATAACGGTGACGCCTTCTGCTTCGAGGGCGAAACCGCTATGATAAATGTAATCCAGTATCATAAGCTGAATATTTTTGTAGTTGCAATATTACGTATTCTAGTTGAAGTTGCCAAGAAAAATCGACGAAATCAAGGGGCAAGGCGACTGATTTGCCATTCTCCATTCTCTTTCAGGATATACAGAAAACGGTCGTGCAGCCGGTTCGGTCTTCCTTGCCAAAACTCAATCCGGTTGGGGGTGACGGCATATCCGCCCCAGTTGCCGGGCCTTTCCACTTCTTTCCCTATCCAATGGGCGGCTTCTTTCACGAAAGCGCGTATCAGCTGCATCCGGCTCTTGATAGGCCGGCTCTGTGGAGAAATGCGTGCACCAATCCGGCTTTTATAGGGGCGTTTACGGAAATATTCATCTGATTCCTCCGGCGGGACTTTCGTTGCAATTCCTTCTATGTGTACCTGTCTTTCGAGAGCGTGCCAGACAAAAGAGAGCGAGATATGTGGATTCTGTTCCAACTGTTTTCCCTTACGGCTTTCATAATTAGTGTAGAAGATAAACTTCCCGTCATGAAGCCCTTTTAACAGTACGGTACGCGTAGAAGGTTTCCCTTCGGGAGACACCGTACCTACAATGACGGCGGTAGGCTCGTCTACTTCCGCGTCAATCGCCTCTTGTAGCCACCGGCTGAAAAGCCAAAGCGGGTCGCCGGGAAGTTCATTTTCCCTCAACCCGCCTTTCGTGTATTCTTGCCGGATATCTGCAATGTTTATTTTTACCATAAGATTATCTGGCATTTAAATTGTTCGTTCATTACATAGGAACTTCGATCAACAGAATATGTGAATCTTTTAATGTCTCCAGTTCGAAGTTGTTAGTATCATAAATCCCCATTCCGTCACGGCGTTTCATGACTTCACCGTCTACAATGATTTCTCCTTCAATCAGAAAGATGTAAACGCCCGCATGACTTTGGTGTGTATGGTATCCAAGTTTCTTTCCGGCTTCTACTTTGCCGATAGAGAACCAGGCATCTTGCAGAAGGGAAGCGGGAGTGCTTCCGTCGGGCGAAACGATAACTGCCAATTCGTTCGGGCGTTCCAGTTCACTGATATTGAAGTCCTGATAGACAGGGCGTGTGTTCCGTTCTCTCGGCATAATCCAGATCTGGAGAAATTCTACCGGTTCTACGGGACTTGCATTCATTTCGCTGTGGAAGATACCTGTTCCGGCACTCATTGTCTGGATTTCTCCCACGGTGATGATGCGGCTGTTCTTTTTACTGTCACCATGTTGCAGATGTCCTTTCAGTGGAATGGAGACAATTTCCATATTCTTGTGCGGATGCGTCTGGAATCCTTCTCCGGGTGCCACTTTGTCGTCATTCAATACACGAAGTGCACCGAAGTTGATACGGTTGGAATCGAAATATTCATCGAAACTGAAAGTGTGGTAACTATCCAGCCACTCATATTTAGAATGTCCTCTTGTATCTGCTTTATGTATAACTTTCTTCATAATGTTCTCCTTTTTCTTGTTGTTTATATGCCTTATGAACAAAGAGGGTGGGGGAAAGGTTTTATTTCTTCACTTCATTTAGCAAAGGCTTATGGTTGATAAAATCTCTGATATTTTGTAATGTCGTCATTGCGATATTCTCCAGTGCTTCGTGTGTGAAGAAGGCTTGGTGGGAGGTCACAATGACATTGTTGAATGAAAGCAGCCGGGCAAGCACATCGTCGTCGATGATGCGGTCGGACTGGTCTTCGTAGAAATATTCGCTTTCTTCCTCGTACACATCCAGTCCGGCAGAACCGATTTTCTTGTTTTTTAAGCCTTCAATCAAGGCGTTGGTATGAATCAACTGTCCGCGACCGGTATTGATAATCATCACTCCGTCTTTCATTTTGCTGATAGAGTAGTCATTAATCAGGTATTTGGTAGCTTCGGTAAGCGGACAATGGAGGGAGATGATGTCGGAACTATGGTATAATTCGTCTAATGAAGTATATACGATTTTTTCTTCGCGGGCGAAGTTATAGTCCGGATAAAGGTCGTAGGCCAATATGTTCATGCCGAACCCTTTCAGAATATGGATCAGGATCTTTGCAATCTTTCCCGTGCCGATGATGCCTGCTGTTTTTCCGTGCATATCGAACCCCATGAGTCCGTGAAGGGAAAAGTTTCCGTCCTTGGTACGCCAGGAGGCACGGGGAATTTTCCGGTTGAGGGATAGCATGAGAGCTACGGTATATTCGGCAACCGCATAGGGTGAATAGGCGGGGACACGTACCACCGTGATTCCGGCAGCTGCGGCAGCGTTTAAATCTACATTATTAAATCCTGCACACCGCAATGCCAGTAGCTTTACTCCGTTGGAAGCCATGATGCGGAGTACTTCCGCATCGGCAATATCATTGACGAAAATACAAACTGCATCTACCCCTTGTGTCAGTAATACATTGTTTTTATTCAGGTGTCCTTTGTAGTAGCGTATCTCAAATCCGAACTCTTTGTTTTTATCAGTGAAAGAAGATTCGTCATAAGGCTTTGTGCCGAAAAATGCAATTGTATAGGCCATAATATTTTCTGTTTTTATTCTTACATAATAAACACTGAAATAGGGTGAATTGTTTATCCTTTCCTATGTCTTGAATATAAATCGTTTCATTAGAAACTGTTTGGTTTTTCAATTAAAATAGGGGGATTAATGAAAATAAATGCACAATCATACCTTCTATGTGCAATTATATCGTATCTTTGCGCCCGAAATAATTTAAAAAAGATTTAGATGAGAAAAATTTCCTTGATTGGA
>ERZ773243.873-NODE-873-length-38262-cov-24.451279_pt1 | contig 38262 bp, 36 predicted proteins | sample MGYA00580520_ERZ773243 | MGnify/ENA primary metagenome ERZ773243 (study PRJEB29015, sample SAMEA2737747) | human gut metagenome | biome: human gut; feature: human-associated habitat; material: faeces | place: China | collected 2012 ... | reverse complement strand
TTTTATTTACTGCCAGAGCAGCTTAGGCTTGGCGAATTTTTAACGAACTATTGTAGATTATATATCCGTTCCAAATTAATTTTAGTAAATCCGCTGCTTAGCTTGAAATATTCTATTTATAATATAAGGTTTATTGATGGCGAAATCTCCCGTCAAGGTATTCTCATATCAAAAGATTGTTGTATTGAAGAGGATGATTTCGCTAAAATATATAATGTGGGTTATCAACTTTATTTTGGTTATAAACGATAAAATATGGAATTAAAAGAGATACTTGACATCATTAGAGCTACAACTGATAAAGATACCAAGTTGTACATTGTGACACGAATAACCAAGTCTGGACTTACTAAACGAAGTCGAGTAAAAGATAAATATTTGTTCAAGGTGTACCAAATGGATTGTGACAATGAGATGAGAGAGAGTCTCTATAATGCTACAATCAGCCAAGTTGAAAAGACTATCAATAAAAACTTTGAAATGGTTGATTATGATGTCTTGTCAGATGAAACGGAACACTTGTTTACATACCCTATACAGAATAAAGTACTTTCGTTCTCTGATGTTGTGACAAATCAATTGCTGAAAGCTTGTGATAGGGTAACTAGTATCGCAAATATAAGTTCCATAACAGAGGAATTATGGGCATATTGTCTAGAATTTTATCATCCAGAAAAGGATAGGAAAATATTCACATTCCGGAAAATCCTACCAAGTAAAGTTGGAGTTGATGACAAAACGAAAAATTTCTTTAAAGCTATATTTAACACTAAAAGTCAGCAGCTTTCCTTATTAAAAGAGGAAACTTTGAACCTGGATCAACAAATTGATTGTATCTATGTGGATGACACCTTTTATGTGATAAAAAAAGCATATTTTGAGCAAATTGTAGGTCTACAAGAAGAATACAAAGAAAAAGCGACTGAAATCGTAAATAATATGATAGGTAGTGGATTTCTAGTCGGTGGTGAAAAACTACATGAGTTGATTGAGAAGAAGCCGTCTATTCACAAGAAACTTATGAAAGTAGAACGAATTGGAGGCTATAAAGAACTTACACCGTCTAAGATGAGGACTATGAAGAAAATCTGTAAAAAGTACGGAGATAATCTTACTATTAAAGATGACAAATTTTCAATAGATACAGAACAAGATATTGATGCTATATTGAAAGCATTAGGTGATTATTATAAAAAAGGAGAAATTTCAGGTAAACCATACGGAACATTTGCAGGGAAAGAACTTAAAGCAGAACAGCCAACTCAATAATTAGCAGTTAATGTAAATTTCGTCTATTGATTTAGAAAAAGTCTTATGGGAATAGCGATACCATCTAATGAAATAATGTTTGGAAAAGGGGCGTCTTGTTTTGATGCTTTTCGTTACTTACAAACTTGGCTTTTGGTAATGACAAAAGATTTTCCAAATAAATACAGGGCTTGTGTTGTTGATGATATAGATAGCATGGAAGCAAATTTCATTTATGAAATCGTAAATAATTTATCGTCATTATTTTTGCTATGTGCCTCGCAAAACAAAGATTATAGCGCAGCTGCCGTATTATGTAGAGCTATTGCAGATCGTGTTGTAATACTAAAGCTGATATATGCAAACAACGATTCAAAAGAACGAACATATCGATACTATCTTTACTTGTTAGATGGGATGAAGAAACGAGAGAAGATGCTAAAAGATAAAATTGAATACAACGGTAAAATTTCACAGCAGGAATATGATGAGCTAATTAAACAAATTGATGATGCAAAAGAAAATACAAAAGATGTTGTGAGGCATTGTATTGAAGTATTAAATCAGCATGAATATGCACATCTTGACCCTAAATTTCATGCAGTTGTAGTTAGAGATTCTAATTGGCAATATCAAAAATTTGGTCGCTTTGGAAAGAACAACAAAACAGCAAAATATAAATGGGAAGAATTGTATACCCTTTTGGACAATCGAGAGACTGTTATTTCAATGTTCTCAACATATTTGTCTCAATTTGTTCATGGACTTTCTATGGTATGCATACCAGGTCAAAATGAATTTGAAAATTTCGACTGCTTAATGGGTGTTGGTGTATGTCTTCAGGGAATGGTAATTTCGGTGTTGAAATCTCACTTGTGTGCGAATGGAGATTTTTTGAATAATATATCTGATAGTGATTTAGAACAGATAACTTCTCAACTATCTAACGAACATTTAGCAGAAATTCTAACAGGTATAGGCGAGCATTAGTTGAGTTGTAATTGAATTAATTATGGCAAAGAATATAGAAATACGAAATAGTACAGCGGAGTTTCTCATCTTTATGCTTGAAGGCAAGGAAGATGGGATTCAGGTGATGTATAAGGATGAAACCATTTGGGCAACTCAAAAGACGATGGCGCAGCTTTTTGATTGCTCAACTGACAATATTAGCCTGCATTTAAAAAATATATTTGCATCCGGTGAATTGGTCAAAGATTCAGTTACCGAGAAAAACTCGGTAACTGCCGCTGACGGAAAAAACTATCAAACAATGTTCTATAATCTCGACGCTATTATCAGTGTCGGATATCGTGTCAATTCTGTTCGTGCCACTCAATTCCGGCAGTGGTGTACGTTTGTCCTCCGCCAGTTCGCTATTCGTGGATATGTGCTTGATCATAAGCGAATGGAGAACGGGGCTTTCTTAGGTGTAGATTACTTTGAACATTTGCTTGCCGAAATAAGGGAGATAAGGCTGAGTGAGCGTCGTTTTTATCAGAAACTGACCGATATTTATGCTACGGCTATAGACTATAATAAAGATGCTCCGACAACTCGTCTTTTCTTCAAAAAGGTACAGAACAAAATGCACTATGCTGTGCATGGGCATACTGCTGCGGAGTTGATAGTCGAACGAGCCGATGCGAATAAGGAACATATGGGATTGACCACTTGGGAGAATGCTCCGAATGGAAAAATTGTCAAAACAGATGTGTCTGTAGCAAAGAACTATTTGCAAGAAAAAGAATTGGAAGAAATGGGCAGGATAGTCAATGCTTCGCTTGATATGGCAGAGAGTATGGCTATGCGTCATATACCAATGACAATGGAAGATTGGGCAAAGCGAATAGACAAATTCATCAATTTATTTGATAGTCCTATATTACAGGATAGTGGAAAGGTGTCTGCCGAATATGCCAAAGAGTTTGCAGAGTCTGAATTTGAAAAGTACAGGATCATTCAAGACCGCCTTTTCCAATCTGACTTTGATAGATTTGAAGATAATAGTCTTCCTGCATTAGATATTGAATAATTATAATGTCATTTTGAGATTGGCAAAATCGCCTTTGGGATATGGCAGATTCATGTCGTTAAATTGGCAAGTGTTCGGACAATAGTTCTGTGTTATGGTGACCGACGTTACTCCAGTATACCACTTAAAAGCAAGAAAAGAGTTCACATAAGAGTTCATAAAAGAACCAGTAGGGTTCATAAAAGCACAACTGAAATACACTCCAAAACCGCAATAATGCCAAATTCAGCTTGCAGAGGACTGGCAAAGTCTCACGAGCGATTTATCGCTTGGGGTATTGAGTTACCCTAACTCAATAAGGTTTGTATAATGGGCAAGCCCTGTGAGCAATTAAGTATACAAATTTCGTTTTTGTCGAGAAAGGCATACCGATGGCTGGCGAAAAGATATAAGGCTCAAATAACGCCTTTTTCTCACCAATCAGCTTGCTGAGAGATTTGGCACTCTCAAACGACCTATTTGTCGCTTGGGGTATTAGGCTCCCCGTACAAGATAATCTTTGTACAACGGGCAAGCCCTTGGCTTAAAAAAGATAGGTTGGGGAAATAAGACGGCAACGACCAGTTTCGAGAATTATCATGAAACCAGCCGTTGCACTTAACTTTGACTTACACAAGAATACACGCTTTGAGAATAAAGTCAAGTGGAGAGTCAATAGTGGTAATCCGGTATGAAGCGATAAATGCCGCGGCTTTCCTGAACCACCATCCGTTTGTTCGTGAGAAACTTAATTGTTTCCACAATCTTGTTGTGATTCAATTTTGTTCCTGCCAGTTCGTAGGCAGTGGTCAGTTCTTCTTCCAAAGCTTTATATCCCGAAATAGTTTCTTTCCCCTCAAAAGCCATTTCGAGAGCCTTGCGATGGGTGGATTCGTGAATGTTCTTACCTGGGGAGAATGGTTCTTGCTTGGGACGACCAGCACTTTTCTTGGTCGGCACATAGTCCGGCAGAAGTTCTGGAAGTGATTGGTCATTAATGCAGAAAGCGAATGGCAGGAAGTCTTTGGAACGGGTATGCACACTTTCCACTTTGCTAATGTTACTGTCGTCCTTGTCCTTCTCAATTTGGATGACTGTTTCCGCTTTGTTGTTGATTTCCGTGCCAATGTGTCCACGGGCATTTTCATCGCTTTTGTTCTGATGAAGGATGGTGTGAAGATGAATCTGGTATTCGTCTGTCCACTGCATGAGTTTGGAGATTACACACGTGGCTTCGCTCGGAGAATTAATGTCATAAACCAAGTCGCGGATTCCGTCAATCACCACGAAGCCGAGACCCTCAATCTGACTGATTGCATCATCTATGATAGCCAAACGCTCCTTAGGGGTGAACTTGCGTAGAGCGAGAAAATAGAAACGGTCGCAATCCTCATTGGCCGGCAACTCTGCCAGTTGCATGATACGATGCATCACAATCATACAATGGTTCTGACTCTGCTCAGTGTCAATGTAAAGGATGCGGTTCTTTCCTTCTGGGAAATCCGTTGTGTAGTTAAGGACTTCCTTTCCGGACAAAGCTGCTGCCACCATAGCGGAAACATTGAAAGTCTTTTTGCTTTTAGCCTTGCCTATGGATGCACTGAAATTTCCCAATGTCCCGATAGGTACTCCGCCTATTTTCAGAACTTCCGGCTCCTGTTCGTATTCCTTTTCCAAGCTGAGCATTGTATCTTGCCATCTTGTAGCGATCTGAGCAAGATCTTCAATGGGTGCTATCGTTTCCATACTCACCAGCTTTTAGGATTGGCTTTGCGACGTGTAGTTGCAAGCATTCGGGCGTGTTCTTCTTCTATGCTTATAGTCGATTCTCCTTTTCTGCCGCTTTCCAACCATTTGTCCAATTCATCACGATAGACAAACAAGTGTTTTCCTTGTTTGATGATTGGAATACCACCATGCTTGGCTTTGTAATAAAAGGATGATTTCGAGATACCTAAATATTCGCAGACTTCATCAACGGTCATTGGAACATGGGTGTCTTTTTTTACCTCGTTATGCTGCTGATGAAGTTTTTCTGTCAACAGATTTTCCATACTTGAGATTCTCTCGCAGAGTTCGCCTACCACTTCAGGCAGGTCATTGAAGGTCAGTTTGTCTTTTTGCATATATAACATTTTTTTGTTAAACATGCTGCAAACCAACACAATGATGTAATGCTGACAACTATCAGAAGGCAATAATATTACAGTCTGTGTTGAATAATCCTAATCGGTTGAATTTGCTTTTTATTCTTGGGCTTCTTTCATACATTTGAAGTGATAATCTCCGGTTTTAGGAATATCAAGGGTTATTTTGCAAACTCCGCATGTCCGGAGATTTTTAGCCAGATATTTAATCGAAGCATCTTTTAGTTCATGTGGGAATATAGTATGTATGAATGTTGCTCTATCTATAAGAGAAATGTCCAATCTCTCTCCGATGTTCCATACGAAATGCATCAGATCAATAGAACGGAGGGAATTATCTACTTTTGAACGGATTGGCTTGTATAAATCAAACTGTCCGTGCGCAAAATACTCTATGTTTTTATGCAGAATTTCAAGATCTTCTTTTGAGAGAAATTCCGTCATTACAAATGTGGTATATTCATGAATGACACGCTTAATGTCTGCCTGCCTTTCGGCTTTTTTACATTCAATTTCGGCGATACGCACTTCATAATTATCCATATAATCATGTTTTACAACTAAGTTTTCCGGATTTATATCCTTGTCCTTTGGGCACTCCGGATCAATCTCCTTAATTTGTTCGGGTAGAGGTCTTACTTGCTTGCCAAAAGACAAACTCAATTCATTCTTTGTAATGAATCGGAAAAAGAAACGCTGAAGTACTCCACAGACAAGTATCATTGCCGTGATATATAAAATAACTGGAGTGGAATATTCCATCAGGTTGATATGGCAACTGAGATATAAATAGGAGTCTGTTGCCCAGTAAAGGATGACACTTACTGAAAGTATGAAACTGGTTCTTTGAGGAGAGATTTTAATACTATTCGTCATAAACTGATACTGTTTGAGTTTTACAATAAGACAAATGTATATGCAGATTTCCAAATAGTTGCTGTTTGTAACAGATAATCGTTCAGAATTTAAGAAAAAATATGCTCAGAGTATGATTTGATGAAAAATATCATACTCTGAGCTATAAAAATGGGATTATTTGAACCTTAATTCTTACTTGCGGATTAAAGAGATTCTGTTGCTGGCTTCACGCTTGTTACTGTCTACAACTTTCATGTACCGTTGTGTCGTGGTGATACTTTTATGTGCCATATTACTTTGAATGGTACGTATGTCTATGCCGGCTGCTCCTTGAAGTGTTGCGTATGTTCTTCGGTAGGCGTGGAAAGTGATATTCTTGGTAATACCGGCTTTGCGAATCCACTCTTTCATGGGTTGCTGTGTCCAACTTCGTTTCAATCCTTTAAATACTAATCCGGTTTTTTCCGGAGAATAGCCGATCAATTGCAGGGCTTCGTCACTGATTGGAATGATGTCCTCTGTTTTGGTCTTTTGGGTAATTGTATGGACACATTTTCCTCCGGCTGCAAAGTCAACGATTTCATGCCATTGCAACGATAGTATGTCGCTGATTCTAAGACTAGTCAGACATGAAAACAATGCCGCTGTCTTCAGAATCGGCTTTTTGCAAGGTGTCTCAGCCAATTTGTAAAGTTCTTCCACACTTAGATAGTCTTTTGGAGTATCTTCCGTTTCGATTTTATCCAAAAAGTCATTGATGTTGGTCTTGATTAGCTGATTGCGATAAAGGATTTTCAAAAGTCCCCTGAATGTTGACCAATAGCCGGAAGCAGAGTTCTTTGAAATGCGACCGTCACGCCTGAGTTGCTTGGCATTTAGCAGATACTCCCGGAACTTATTACAAAGGTCAATATCAATTTCTTCAAAAGTACATTTGCCATGAACGAAGTTGTAGAAATGGTGGTACACAAATTCCCACTTTTGGTCATGCTTACGAAGCTGCCTGCGGTAGTATTCCAGAAAATCCGCTTTGAGTTTGTGTCTGTCAAAGAAATCATACCTGTCATTTACGATAGATTCAAAGCGTCGACATCGGATGGCTTCTGCTTTTTCCGACATAGTGGCATTGAAGTTACGTTCGCGCTCATTCTTGGGATTGGCATAAATATAAATGTTCAATCCTTCGTGGCGGATGGTTTTCATTGTTTCCTGGTCACGATAGCCCGGATAATAATCCAGATAGTAAGAAAGCATCCCGTTTTTCAAAGGACGTGTTCTCAATGTTACTGTTTTACATTCTAACATGGTTACAATTATTATTAGTTTATACTTGATTTGCTGCAAATGTCCGTAATGGCTTGACACAGACAATGCTCATTTTAGAATCATTTTCTGGTCTGCCTAAATTCAGACTTAAGCTTATTTTCTGACACCCATTACATGATCAAATTCCACTTTCAGGAATCTCACGAAACGACCTTTCTTCTCACGTTTGATTTCGTGGAATTGCAGAATACCATAGACAGAATCCCGTGTGAGATTGTATCTCTTCATGGCTTCCTGCACGGTGTAGTACTCCGAAGCATTATCTTCGGCAGTCTGCTTGGATAGGTCAAAATGTAGCTTCGAGTAGAATATCTGACCGTGTTCTTTCTTGGACGGGATGTTGTTGCGATAGACATGGGAGCGGATGGCAACCCGACTCATACCATACTTTTGTTCTATATCTTCGGGAGTGTACCATTCGGTCAGATCATTATCTGTCTTGTATTTGGCAAAAGCAGCATCAATATGCTTTTTGCTGTAATAGTTGAACTGCCGGATACGGATTTTTGGGATATTGTTCTCTCTTGTATATGCCCAAATCCATTTTTGCGATACTTTGTACTTTTCGGAAATTTGCTCGGCAGTGTAGTACTCAGTTATATCAAGGTCATCTTTAATTCTTCTTCGTTCATAGGGGCGCGTTTTAAGCATCAGTTCAATATCGGCTCTGCGAATGATAGACATCCTTGCACTGATTCTTGAAGCTCTTAACTTATCTTCTTTGACGAGTTTGTAAATGTATTGGCGAGAAACGCCCATCAACTGTGCGGCTTGTGCAAAAGTAAAGTAGTCTTGATGGTCAAGTTTACTTTTGACTTCTATCAAATCCTGTAACTCACGAAGTTCGAGTCTTCGTTCTCTCATACGATGTTTGTAGCCTTGACTGGCACATTGGTGGCTACAATAATTAGTGGTAGTTTTCTTCGCAATGAATGGCTTACCACACCATTGGCAAATTCTTTTTACTTCCATGTTGTTTTCTCCATATTTTTAATGAAACCATATAGTTTTAATTTCGCTTTTTGTCTACCTATGTAAACCATTGTCAACACATGTTGTTGACTACCTCGCTGTGACATCGCGGTTTTTGGTTCACTTGTTACGCGGTAGAAATACGGTAGAAAAATATGGTGAACAACACTATCCAATCGCTATGAACTGGATTTTGGGTAAATAAAAAAGTCGCTGAAATTCAGCGACTTCATTGTAGTTTGTCCTAATTCGTTGCGGTTAATTGCGATATATCATTTCCCGATGCAGAAGTGTTTAAATATATTCCCCAACACCTCATCGTTAGTGATTTCTCCACCAACAATTTCAGCCAGATGGAAAAGACATTCACGTAAATCCTGACTTACCAAATCACCAGAAAGTTGCATGGTCAGTCCATCTTGTACGCGATGAATCGCTTCCAGTGCACGACTTAGTGCTTCATAGTGACGAATGTTGCTGACTACCACATCATTTTGTGAAAGGTCGGGTAGGGCAGCGAAGTCCACCAACTGCTTCTGAAGTAGAGAAAGGCCCTCTTTCTGCTTGGCTGAAAGGGAAATGACACAAGCATCTTCAGGCAAATCAGGAAGAATAGCTTTCAGATCATCTATTGGCTTATGCATCGATGCCGTAGTATCGGTTACTGAACAAGATAAGCTTTCCTCTGTTAACGGAAGCAGATCCGTCTTGTTGAGTACAATTACCAGGTGCTTGCCTTGGCAGCGTGGTAGAATCTTTTCGGCCAATTGGTGGTATTGTTCTTTTGCACAGGTTGCATCGATAACCCATAGTACAATATTTGCCTGTTCCAGTTTCTGGAAACTTCGTTCAATACCTAAACTTTCGATGGTATCAGTCGTTTCACGGATACCGGCTGTATCGATGAAGCGGAAAGTGACACCACCTAAATTCATAGTGTCCTCGATAACATCACGTGTTGTACCGTGGATGTCGCTCACGATAGCACGCTCTTCATTCAGGAGAGCATTCAATAGGGTAGACTTTCCTGCATTGGTTTCTCCTACGATGGCAACCGGTACACCATTTTTCAGAGCATTACCGACACTAAATGTATCTACCAGATGGCTGATAACTTGTTCAATTTGTTGAGCTATTTCTTCCAGTTCCGAACGATCTGCAAATTCCAGTTCTTCGTGGTCGCTAAAGTCCAACTCCAACTCCATGAGTGAAGTCAGATGGAGCAGTTTCTCTCTTAAAGCAGATAATTCACGACTGAATCCTCCACGCATCTGATTCATTGCCATACGATGTGTAGCGGCAGAAGTCGAGGCAATCAGGTCTGCAACTGCTTCAGCCTGACTCAAGTCCATTTTACCATTCAAAAAGGCACGCTGAGTATATTCACCTGGTCCCGCAGCACGACATCCATTCTTAATAAGGAGCTGCATTACTTGTTGCAGAATATATGATGATCCATGGCAAGATATTTCTACTGAATCTTCACCTGTATAAGAATGAGGAACACGAAAAAGACTTACCAATACTTCATCTATTATCTCACCTGCAGGCGAAAGAATATGTCCGAATGTCAGGGTATATGGCTTACGTTCTGTCAGAGGTTTTCCCGATATTGGAGTAAAAATACGGTCGGTTATGGCTATAGCCTGAGCCCCCGAAACACGGATCGTACCGATTGCTCCGCCTTGTGCGGTAGCAATGGCACAAATAGTATCTTCTGTTTGTTGTATATTCACGATGTCTTTTGCTTTTAAATCATACAAAGATACGGCTTTTCAGCTTATATCCGGAAAAGTTTGGGTGATAATTATTCTTGAGTGTAAAGTTCTCTGATAAGAAGGTCTACTACTTTTTCAAGGTAAACCCGGTCAGTTTCATCGAACGTAAAAAGCTGATCACTGTCGATATCCAATACTCCTTTTACTTCTCCATTCACTATGATCGGAACGACAATTTCCGAACGGGAAAGCGAACTACAGGCGATATGTCCTGGGAATTGATCTACATCGGGTACAACTTGTGTACGGGCTTCCGACCATGCCGTGCCGCATACTCCACGTCCTTTTTTAATACGATAACATGCTACACTGCCCTGAAAAGGCCCCAAATGAAGTTCACCGTCATGTACCAGATAGAAACCTACCCAGAAAAAGCCGAAAGCTTCCTTTAAGGCCGCACTGGTATTCGCCAATACACTGACTTCGTTTCTTTCACCTTCTATAAGGGGTGTAAGTTGTGTAAGAAAAAATTGATATCGTTCTGCTTTGTTTAGTTTGCTATCTTGTTTAAAACTTGCTTCCATAAATATTCTAAATAGCTGTTGTTTTTTTGACAAAACAGGTTCCTCTGCAATAAACAGAGGAACCTGTATATATAAAAAAAAGAAGAATTATAAATATCAGATTCGCTCAAGCACTGTCTTTATCAGGTCGTCTATTTTGTTTTTATATCCTGTATTGGCTTCTTTGGCTACGCGATTGGCTATAACCATGCAGACAGTGGTAGCTTTATGTCCTTGCAGACGTGCAAGCCCTGCAAGTGCTGAACTTTCCATTTCGAAGTTGGTTATGCGATGGCCCTGATATTCGAAACTTTCAATCTTTTCATTCTGGTGAGGGTCGGCAAGTGGAATGCGGAGCTGTCTGCCTTGTGGACCGAAGAAACCTCCACAAGCTACTGTAACGCCGCGTACCATATCTGTTCCGGCAATACGCTCAACCAGTTCCTTGTTGGCATGGATAACGTAAGGAGCCGGTGCACAGAGGTTTCCGCTCCATCCCAAGTGATTCAAAAGGGCACGTTCCATCGGAAGGTCGCAAACTGCATTCCTTCCTTCGTAGAAGTTTAGCAGTCCGTCGAACCCTACAGAGATTTCAGAGCATATATAAGTTCCCACGGGAGTATAAGGTTGCAATCCTCCACAAGTACCGATACGTACGATTTCCAGTTGCCGGAAGTTGTCATTTTCTTCACGAGTCTGAAAATTGATATTAGCCAATGCATCCAGTTCGTTCATAACAATATCTACGTTGTCGCATCCGATACCGGTAGAAGTGACTGTAATACGTTTCCCTTTATATGTTCCGGTTATGGTACGGAATTCACGGCTTTCTACCTCACATTCCTTTGTTTCGAAATGCGATGCTACAAGAGCTACTCGTCCGGGGTCTCCCACAAGGATAACTTTATCGGCCAGATGTTCCGGCTTTACGTGAAGATGAAATACCGAACCATCTTCATTTATAATCAGTTCTGAGGGTGGAAAGTACTTTTTCATAATATTCTTTTTTTATTTAGTTAGTTGAGTTTTTGCTATTATATGATAATGATTATTTACCTATCGGTTCATGTCCTGCAGGATTTGCGTCCGGGCGGGCGATACTGCTTCTCATATCTGTATCTGCCTGAATATTTTTCATCCGGTAATAATCCATGATTCCCAAATTGCCGGTACGGAAAGCTTCTGCCATAGCTTTTGGAACTTCGGCTTCTGCCTGTATTACATTGGCACGGGCTTCTTCTGCTTTTGCTTTCATTTCCTGTTCCAAGGCAACAGCCATTGCACGGCGTTCCTCAGCTTTGGCTTGTGCAATATTTTTATCAGCATTTGCCTGGTCTATCTGTAAAGATGCTCCAATATTACGACCTATATCGATATCGGCAATATCAATAGATAAAATTTCGAATGCAGTCCCTGCATCCAGTCCTTTGCGTAGTACAAGTTTGGAAATAGAATCCGGATTTTCAAGTACCGATTTATGATTTTCCGATGAACCGATAGATGAAACAATACCTTCGCCTACGCGTGCCAGGACTGTATCCTCACCAGCTCCACCTACCAATTGGCGGATATTGGCACGTACAGTTACACGTGCTTTCGCAATAAGCTGGATACCATCTTTGGCAACGGCGGTGACAGGAGGCGTATCAATAACTTTCGGATTGACAGACATCTGTACGGCTTCAAACACATCACGTCCTGCAAGGTCGATACCGGTAGCCATCTGGAACGACAAATCGATATTGGCTTTTGATGCTGAAACCAGTGCATGAACTACCTTTTCCACATGACCGCCTGCCATATAATGAGCTTCCAGTTCATCGCGTGTAATAGTGCTTAAACCAGCCTTGTGGGCTTCAATCATTGCAGGTACGATAACATATGGCGGAACATTACGAATACGCATCAGAAAAAGCTGAACCAGCGAAATACGTACACCTGATACTTTGGCAGAAAGCCAAAGAAAGAAAGGCACGTAATGGAAGAAGACTGCCAGTAAGACAACTCCTCCAGCCGCTAAAATGAACGGAAGATAGTTAGGGTCAATCATAGGTAATTGATATTTTAAGGTTTAAAAAAATTACTGTTGTATGTAGCGTGTCACATATACAGTTCCATTATTTATACGAGTTACTTGTATGGGAGTACGCTCTTCGATAAATCCATCAGCTGATTGCACTTCGATGATATGGCCGTTTATCTCGGCATTTCCTATCAAGGTAAGGCGTGTCAATGACATGCCTGTATCACCAGCCTGAATATTGATTCCTTTCAGCGGTTCTGGTTTATAGTCGAGTGTCTGTTTGAGCGAAAGACGGTCTACTGTCTTGGAGCGCATGAACCAAATGGTTATACCGATTATTCCAACGGCTTCAACGGCAAGCGTAATAAATCCGGCCTGTGTTCCTACGGAATGAAAAGCATAACAAATGGCATAAAGCAGACTGATTCCCGATGCTATTCCTGCAAGGGTAATGCCGGGGACTAGAAATACTTCCACAGCAAAAAGTAAAAGTCCCGCCAAAATAAGTGCAATAATAATCAGTGTTTCCATATCTGCTCGTATAAAAATGGTGTCTATTTTTTTACTGTTTCAATGCTTTAAGCTCTGCATTGCGCACAGATAAAGTCAGTTGTTCCAGCTCATGTCGTAACTCGTTGGTACGTTTTTCTTTATCTAATATACCGGGAGCCATTTTTTCTTTTCCTGCTTTGTTCGATTGCTGATAGGCAGCACGAAGATTTGTCAATGATTCTTCCAATGATGCAAGATCTTTCTCTTTCTGCAAGAATGAAGCATACATCTGCCGTGCTTCTTTAGAACGAAAATCTGATAATGTATGATAAACAGCATTATCGTCTACGACAAAACGGAAGTCACTCTTTTTCTTTTCTGTACTTCCGCCATACAATACCTGAGCCAGATGTTGTCTGGCAATACGTACTTTATCGGGATCACTCCATGTCTTCTTTATTTCTTTTAGTGTAGCAGCATCAATAATAGCTTGCGGGTCAGCTGTTTCGTAGTCGTATACCTGTTTTGTCGAGTTAGGAACGAAAACATATACACAAACTTTTCCTTCTGGCTGATAACGATCAGAAGCAAACCACCCTAAATTGTTCAAGTCATCTAATGCATACATATAATCATTGTATGGAGAGTTAAACGGCATACCGATGTTATCCGGACGGAGATACGTATTGTCATCCGAATCATAACGGGTTACGAAGATATCGTATCCTCCCATACTTTCATCTCCTTCGGCTCCAAAATAAAGTGTGATACCATCTGATGCCATAAACGGATAATTTTGGTTATGTCCTGATTCGTCCAGACCGCTTAATGGCTTGGCATCTTCCCACTTGTCTATCAACTTGAAGCGTGAGTATAAACTCGTTTCTCCGTCTTCAGACGCTTGTGTAAAAATCATTTTATCACCCAGCTCATTTGTAAATGAAGTTCCTGAGCCATCTTCGGTAAGAGAAATGTTTCCCGACTCCTTACTTAATTTATATGCCGAAAGAAAATTATTTTTATCTACTACAAAGCTGTCAATTACAGCTACATTCTCAGTTCCTCTTAACATGCGTGCAGCCTGACGGCAACGGTCTAATTCTTTCTCTGCTGCAGAAGTATCACGCTTCTTTTTTTCCAGCCATTGGATATGCTCTTCAATATTTTCGGTCGCTTCATCAAAGCTATACATTGCATAATATAGTTTTCCCAAATATAGATAAGCATTTATTACTTTGCGTGCAGCACTTTTTTCAAGGTAGGGTTGTGATTCCTGTAATTCACCGGTTTCATAGCAGCATGCTCCGTACCAGAAATTGTAATTTGCATTCGATGGAGCCTGTTTTACTAATTTCTGGAAAACGGGTTTGGCTTCGGCAAACTTGCCTTCTTCAAACCATTGTTTTGCCTGAGTGAGTGATTGGGCGAAAGTTCCTCCCATGCTGCATAAAGCGATAAGTGCTAGCGTATATTTCTTATTCATAATTTTTCGTGTTGTTTCGATGATGTTATTTTCAAAAATACAAAGTTTCTTTGAAATTTTGATTATTTCGGCATTCTAATTTTTCAAAATCTTTCGAGAATCGTTCTTTTGGTGTAATTTTACCCCGTTTTTAAGATTATCGGAAGAAATGGGAAAATTGACAGAAGAAGATAAATTGATGCGACGCATAGAAAAACGCTTTAACAAAGGTGTAGTGCAATATGGACTAATAGAAGATGGTGATAAGATACTGGTAGGGTTGTCGGGAGGAAAAGATTCACTTGCTTTACTGGAACTACTTGCCCGCCGTTCGCGTATTTACAAGCCTCGTTTTTCAGTCGTTGCTGCACATGTCGTGATGACGAATATAGCTTACGAATCGGACATGGATTACCTTCGTTCCTTTGCCGAAAATCTGGGAGTGCCGTTCGTACGCTACGAAACGTCTTTCGATCCTTCTACTGATACCCGCAAGTCGCCATGCTTCCTCTGTTCGTGGAATCGCCGTAAAGCTCTTTTTACAGTAGCAAAAGAACAGGGATGTAATAAGATAGCCTTGGGACACCACATGGATGATATACTGGAAACGTTGCTTATGAATATGGCATTTCAGGGAGCATTCAGTACGATGCCTCCGCGTCTGGTAATGCGAAAGTTTGATATGACCATTATCCGTCCGATGTGTCTGGTACATGAGGCCGATCTGATAGAAATGGCTCAGGCGAAAGGTTATCGTAAACAGATCAAAAATTGTCCGTACGAAAAAGATTCTCATCGCTCGGATATGAAAGAAGTGCTCCGTACGCTGGAACGCATGAATCCTGAAGCTCGGTATAGTTTATGGGGAAGCATGAATAATATTCAGACTGATCTTCTTCCGGAAGAGGTTGATTTATAGCATCTTAATTGGATTTATCTTCCAAAGGCTAAATGATTATGATATGTCGTCAAAAAATTCAGCATATTTCTGAAAAAATATCATCATCTTTTTTAAAAAATTGTACAAAAAACAAGTAAATATCTTGATGTTTTTTTGAGAAGATTCTTTATGATTCATCAATCCTGCTGATATCTACTTTTAAGGCGGAATTATACAGCTTTATAGAACATTTTATATTCGTTTTTTGTTTATTTTAGTATAATTGGAATATGGGGGATAATTCCCTATATCATGTGTTAGCTTTAATATCCAAGAACCATAAATATAATAAGATGAAAAGCAGCTTTATTTATTTACTATTTTTGGAAGAATCACATAATCCGCTAAGAATAAAAAGTTTATGCGGATTATCAAAAAACGAGGTAACGAGTTGGCAACCGTTCTGGTTTCTACATACTTGCATCAATTGCGTTGATGTGCAACTCACTTTATGCAAAGGTACGATTTTTTACGGAACATGCAAAACACCTTTGATTTTTCTTTTCAGCAACCGTCAAAAACAATCTTCCGGTTTCGTACCCCGTTCAAAAGGATAGTACAGGCAGTTAGGAAAAGTGAAAAAAATCAGGCATGATTGAAACAGACTGTTACGGTCGTGTCCGCTGCGATTCAAGATAGCCCGTACTTTCCGACAGGAGGCAAGGTCAGGCGGCATAGCCGTTGCGTGGCAAATCTTCCACGGCTTCGCCGAGCGTATTTGCCACGCAAACCCTTGCCCCCGTCGAAAGTCCGGGCAAGATAACGTGTACAGCGGAAACGACCGATCCGATGGGAACAGTCAGAAAAGGATTACATACAGGAATTGCAGTCTGATACCGGGCAGGGGACGACTTTGTGCCAAAGTCCAAAAAGAGGTTCTTTTTTCCAGACGGCAAACTCCCTCACCTCAAAGAAACAGTCTGTGGCTGGCGCACGAAAACATCCGGCCTTATGCGGACTTAACGTCCGCAACCTGCACATGTACGTAATAGAAAGGGAAATGTAATCTTCATCCGCTTTCCCGCGTCTTGCCTACACCCTGTATTCCCGGTTCAACACCTGCTCGATCTCGCTCCTCTTGTACAAGACCTTGCCGCCGAGGACATAGTAAGGCAGTGTGCCGTTGCTCCGGTACTCTCCCAGTGTTCTGCGGCTGACTTTCAGCATACAAGCCACCTCCTTGTCGCACAGGTACACGTCTTCTTTTGGCGGAACCGCGCCATCTCTGGAAATGCCGTCAATCATCGCCGACAGCCGGTCGATACGCTCGTGGACGGACTGCATCCACGCGTCGTCTTTCGTCTTCAATTCATTATACATACTCATTGTCTTTAGTTGATACCTCTGTTCAATCCCTTCAAATGGTGCGCCCCCTGTAGCGTGCATCCTTGCGTCTGTCCTCCACTTTCGTGACGACACGCTCCACGTCTTCCGGCAGGTAGTAGGTACGGTTGCCTATCTTGGTATAGGCGAGCGTGCCGTTATCACGCAAGGTCTGCAAGGTGCGCTTGCTGATTCTCAGCTTCAGGCAGACATCCTGGTGGTCGAGCCAGCCGTCCGTTCCTTTCACGCCTTTCAGATTCAGATGGGGGATTTCCTCCACCCTCTGTATGAACCGTTCGATCTTCATGGCAAATTCCTCGAACGCCTTCCTTTCAAAACATACGATTTCCATAACAATCCGATTTTATGTTGATACTCCAAATTCATACCATCCGGAGAAACGTTCGCTTGTGTGCCGGTATCACCATATCAGGCAGTTCCGCACCGTCCCCAACTGTTTCCCCGTTGCAAATAAAAGCAGGAAGAACCGTATTACAATGGAGCTGTCCGCACATGTCATCTCCTGACATAATGTTTCATGGCGGATGATATGACTGCATGTCAAAACCTTCATTCCGGAGGATGTAACGGGGGCGGATGATTTTTTCAGAAGGACACGACACCCCCGTTTCTTTGAAGCAAAGGTAGCCGTCCCCACCGGAGCGCAAGGCCGGGCCCTTCGGGTCGGCGGGGAAAAAATCATCCTCACGCTCCGCGCTCCGGTATTTTTTCCTGCCGAGCCTTGACGCCGTTCCGGCGGGAGAACGGCGTCAAGGCATACAAAGAAACAGGAGTGCCTGCACAACAGGCCGGATGTATAACCGATAAAATGAAAGAGATATGGCAATGAAAGACTTCAACGAATGGTTCAACCGTTCATACGCGAGACTGAAGGAGAGAATCTCCATCTACCACAGGAAAACAGACGAGGACGTGTTCCACGACGCCTACCTGGCAGTCAGGAAGCAGGTGATGTTCTCAAGGGAAGGGATTGAGAACTGGGAATCCTATTTTTTCGGCTGTTACCGGAAAATGGTGCAGGTCGGAACGAGGGATAACAGCCGCTACTCCTGCCCCGGTGACGAGTATTTCATCACGCTGGGAGAAACGGACGACAGGGAAGAGACGGAAGAGCGGGAAGAGATGCTTACCGGGTGCGACATGCTGGTAAGGGACATACAGAAGTTCCTCAGGCGGCATTTCTCCTACGAAGATTATAGAATGTTCATGCTGCGCTTCTACGAGACGGGCAGCTCGTTCCGTACCATCGCCAGGCACATGGGCGAGAAGACATCGGTGATAACCCGCCGGGCACAGGTCATGCTGGAATCCGTCCGCGCCAACCGGACGTTCACAGCCCGGAGGAGGATGATAGCAGCCGGAGACGCGGCATGATGATGACTATATAATAATGTATAACGAACCAATTAAAAAAAAGTTCCTATGAAACTGACAGTTTACAACAAGAGCAACTCCCACCCGGCACTGACCTACAAGGGCAAGCGGGTGATCACGGTATGCCGCGACGGCAGCATGTACCTCAGCAGGATATTGAGCAACGAGCTCAGCCTTCACGCCGGCAACCGGCTGTGCATCGCCCATGACGAGGACAGGCCGAAGGACTGGTACATGTTCGTCTCCGACGATGAGAACGGCTTCACAATCTGGAACGACCCGCGTTGCGCCCGTTTCTCCAACAGCTTCATCGCCGGGATGATACTCGACGTGGCGAAAGTGGAGAAATGCGCGGGATTCATGGTGGCGAGGGATCCGGTAAGGGTGGACGGCAAGCTCTGCTACAGAATCATCCTCGACAACCCGATACCGAAGGGATTGAAGGCCATCGGCGCGAGATAGGCACCGGACCACGACAAAAAAAGCGGAAGGGGCATCCGGCAGCAGGTAGAAATACCCGTTGTCGAATGTCCCTTTTCTCGTGCACCTGAAAAAACATAATAACATAATAAAATATGAGGCTGTCCTTATAACGAACTAACCAACCAACATTATAACGACCTTATAACTGCCCGTTCAACCTGGGCAGAACCGGGAAGCCGTCACCGTTCCTGAACCTGTCTATAAAGCAACGCCTCACATAATAGCCAGCCTAAGCCCAATAATTTGTACCTGAGCATGATATGCGTTTCTTTTGCAGCCGACAATGGTCATGTTGTGTTGGCAACATCGACCTCTTTATTAACCATTCAAAAATCAAAGGATAATGAAAAAGAGACAAGAAGCAGAAGCAAGTGGCGGGCAGCGCAGGCTCCCGCCGGAGGAGTACCGCAACACCTTCATGCGGCCCTACAGGATTGAAGACCGCAAGCCGGTTCTCATCAGCCGGAAATTACGTGACACGCTTGAACGTTTCGCCTGCAAGATTGGCGGAAACCGCATGAGCTTTTTAGGTTTATTGGAGAATACCGTCCGGCATCACATCAGGTTCTATACTGGGGATTTTGAGTTTTGTAAGAAGTTGCAAGTCCTTATTTTCATTCAATTAAAAAAGCATTTTGGCGAGATTTCTTTTTCGGAGGCCCTAAAAATGGAAACTTTCATTTTTGGGGGTAGCAAGTTTATGTTTTGGTCTGACCAAAACCGCCTCCTTCCACTCCCGGAGGTCCCGAAGGGGCACATCCCGTTGGTCTATAAAGTGAGTAAAGTATGAACTGTAAACAAAAAACGTAACCGGATGATACAGAAGAATGATACCGACAAAAACAAGGGTGGACGCCCGGCAAAGGGGCTGTCCGAGAAACGCAAGTACCGCATCACGGTAAAGATGGCAACCGGGGAATACTACGCCCTGAAGTCGAAAGCCAGGAAGGCCGGTGTCTCGGCAAGCGAGATGGTGAGGCAGGCGGTGGACGGGTGCGTGGTAAGGGAGAGGCTCACCACCGAGCAGGCGGACTTCATCCGCAAGCTCTGCGGCATGGCGAACAACCTGAACCAGCTGACCCGGAGGGCACACAGGGAGGATGTAAGGCTGCATTCCGGACAATGCCGACACCTGCTGCTTTCGCTGGAAACACTCATAGACCGTATCAGCCTATGATTGCAAAGATTGTAAAAGGCGCGGGAGCCAAAGGGATTGTGGATTACATCCTTGACAGGGAAAAAAAGGCTTCGCTTATCGACCACGACGGAGTTTTAGTCTCCGACAACGGCTCGATAGCACGCAGTTTCATCGGGCATGTCTCGCTCAGCTTCTCCGGGCAGGACCTGCCACGCTTAACCGATGAGCTGATGGTGCGGATAAGCCGGGAATACATGATGAAAATGGGCATCTGCGATACGCAGTATATCATCGGAAGGCATCACGACAAGGAGCATCCGCACGTGCATATAGCCTTCAACCGTATCGACAATAACGGCAGGACTATCAGTGACAGGAACGACCGCTACCGCAGCGAACGCGTCTGCAAGGAGCTTACCCGCAAGTACGGGCTGTACTTCGCGGAGGGCAAGGAGCAGGTGAACACGGACCGGCTGAAAGAGCCGGACAGGACGAGATACGAACTGTATTTTCTTCTTAAAACGGAAGTGGGAAGGTGCGGTGACTGGGACACGCTTATCGCCAATCTGCGGAAACAAGGGGTGGAAGTACGCTTCAAGCACAAGGGGCGGACAGACGGAATCCAGGGCGTGGTGTTCGGTAAGAACGGCTATTCCTTCAACGGCTCGAAGATTGACCGTCAGTTCAGCTACTCCAAGATAGCCGCAGCCTTGAACCGTAACAGTCCTCAGGAACGGCAGGCACAATCCTTCCGGCAAGGCATCAGCCCGGCTTCAGGCGGTGGCGGGGAGCTTATCAGCGGTTCATTGGGGCTGCTGGACCTCATCCCATCATCCTGCACCGAGACTCCGGAGGAAGCCGAGTTCCGCCGGCTGATGCAGCGGAAGAAGAAAAAGAAGAACAACAAGGGATTCAGAATTTAACAACAACTTAAAAAAATCAAGATGAAAGAAAACACAGAAACCATCATTGCCATGCTGGAAGAACTGCTGACCGTCAGCAAGAGCCGGCAGGCATCACAAAGCGGCTGTACAAACATGGATATTACCTCCATCAAGGCCTTAATTGAGGAAGCCGGCCGCCGTAACCACGAACGCACAGAGGCTGAACTGGCGAAGTTCGCCCACGGTATTGTGGACTGCCTGAATACGGTCAACAACCGGATAGACAGGATTGCCCGGGGGGAACAGCCTGATTTCGGGGAAATCAGAAAACTGCTGGAGCAGGCCGTCAAAAAGACGGGCGGGGCAGATGTCCGGCACACCATCAGCGAGACCCGGCACTCGTTCGCTCTTGAGAACAGATGGGACTGGGCGGTTGTTATCGGTATAGTCCTTCTGATGGCATTGTTAGCCTCGGCGCTCTATTTCGAGAGAAGACAGAATTACGACCGCACAAACAATGACCTGAAGTACCGCTACATCAGGATGAAGGGCGAAGCATCGCCCGAAAGCATCTCCGGGCTGGAAAACCTCTTTGAATTCAACCGGGACAACGGGAAAATCAAACAGATGCGCAAGGATGTGGAAACCTACGAGGAGGCGGTACGCCGGCAGGCCGCCCTCATCGAGCAGGCACGTCTGAAAGAACGGGCGGCAAGGGAACAGGAGGTCAGGGCCGATTCGATTAGGAGCAGGAACTCAAAAGGACAGAAGTGATATGGCAGACGTGAAAATCCCGGCGGTTTCCAGGCACATCCGTACGGCCGATACCCGGTCCGTACATTATGCCCTGCCGTGGAAAACGTCCGGTCATACGGCAGTCCTTCCCATGCCCCGTACCGTTCCGGACATTTCCATGCATTGCAGGTTAAGACAATGAAAAATCATCAATCAAGAAAATACAAGCATGGCTACAGTAAAAGTTAAATTCCGTGCATCTTCCGTCGGAACGGGAGAAGGCACACTGGTTTATAAGGTGACGCACAGACGGGTGACAAGACAGATTACCACCGGTTACAGGCTTTATCCGCAGGAGTGGGATGGAGCGCATTCGAAGGTTGTCATTCCCTCAGACAGGGACAGTAGGCGTCAGGCTTACCTGAAGGCGTTGGAAGAGAAGATTGCGGATGACATGACCCTCTTTCGGGAAATCATCGCACTGCTGGACTGCACAGGCGGGCATTACACGGCGGACGAGGTGGTGGGACAATACCGTATCCCTCCGGAAACCGGCGGCTTCATGTGTTTTGCCAGGAGCCTGACCACGGAACTGAAACGTACAGGCCGGGAACGTACGGCCGAGCGGTACACCACTGTTCTGAACAGTTTCAGACGTTTTCTGGCGGAACGCGGCGACATCCCTCTTAACCGGATAGAATCCGCACTGATGGTGGAGTACGAGAGCTATCTGAAAGCGGAAGGCATCTGCCCCAACAGTTCCTCCTTTTACATGCGGGGGTTGCGGGCGGTTTACAACCGGGCGGTGGAGAAGGGGCTGACCGTACAGCGGAATCCCTTCAGGCATGTCTATACCGGAATAGACAAGACGGTCAAACGCGCCATCCCGCTGAAAGCCGTAAGGCAGATCAGGGACCAGGACCTGAGGCTGGAGCCGACCATGGATTGGGCAAGAGACCTTTTCATGTTCTCGTTCTACACACGCGGCATGTCGTTCATCGACATGGCATACCTGAAGAAATCCGACCTGAAGAACGGAGTCCTGTCATACCGCAGACAGAAGACCGGACAGCGGCTGTTCATCAAATGGGAGAAACCCATGCAGGAAATTGTCAGCAGGTACGACACCTCCGGGACACCTTACCTGCTGCCTGTCATCAGGGATATGCGGACAGACGGAAGAAAGCAGTACAAGTCTGCCGCCCACAGGGTGAACCGTCTCCTGAAAAAACTGGGGATGCGGCTCGGACTGGCAATCCCCCTCACCATGTATGTCGCCCGCCACGGATGGGCCAGCATTGCCAAAAGCAGGAACATCCCGGTTTCCATTATCAGCGAGGCGATGGGGCATGATTCGGAAAAGACCACACTGATCTATCTGGCTTCATTGGATACATCCGCGATAGACAAGGCCAACAGCCTTATCCTGAAAGCATTGTAGGATGAAACATAGAGAAAGACCGGGATATTGTCGGACAAATCCGGCTTTCTCTCCGGAAGAGAAATTACTGTAGTAAAATTATGAAAAAAGTTGCAGACAGACAACAAAAAACAATAAAAAAATCAATCCGCGATATAAAAACATCGGGCATCCGTCCGTCAAACGGGCTTCCATGCTCGATATTATTTCATTTATTACCCTGATTGTCAGTAGTATATCACATGTATATTTCTCTTCCGGAGAGAAATACAAGCCATGAGCCTCCATGCGCCTTTGCGTATGTCCTTCCCGCCTGATGCGGGAATGTTTAACGAAACCTTTGCAATAACGACAGACCGGTCTGTCAATACTAATGAGACAACAAGAAAAAGAAAAAATATGAAAAAACTAATCCTCGGTGTTTTCCTTGCCGTTTGCTGGTGTACAGGCACCGCCAACGCGCAGGATATAGCAGCAAAGACGAATCTGCTGTATGGGTCAACCACTACGCCCAACCTAGGCCTGGAATTTGGATTGGGCCAACGTACGACCCTCGAGTTCACGGGTGCCTACAACCCATGGACGCTGGACAAGGACAAGAACAAGAAAATCAGGCACTGGCTGGTCATGCCTGAGTTCCGCTACTGGCTCTGTGAACGCTATAATGGCCACTTCTTCGGTCTGCACAGCGGCTACGCCTTCTACAACATCAGCGGCGTGAGAATCCCTTTCCGGAGCAAATCCACCAAAGACCACCGCTACCAGGGCTGGGCCACGGGCGTCGGGCTTTCATACGGCTACTCGTGGATTCTGGGCAAACGTTGGAATCTCGAAGCCACTATCGGTTTGGGATACATCTATTCCAACTATGACAAATACGAATGTGCTACCTGCGGCAAGTTCAAAGGCAGTAAGGAAAAGCACTACTTCGGTCCGACCAAGGCGGGCATCTCCCTGATATACATAATCAAATAATATTGGAATGACTATGAAACGCATATACATCATACTGTTACTGATACTGGCCTGCAGACCTGCCGTGCTGCTTGCCGAGAACGAAACCAGTTACCTGCCCTCGATCGGAATCCGTCAGGGAGGTGTCGTCAAGCAGGGCCGCACGGTCGAGCTGACGATGTCCGTGGATTTGAGCAAGGCCAAAATCCGCACGCAGCACACCGTGGCGCTGACGCCCGTGCTCGTGTCGGCGGACGGAAACCGGGAGATAGCCTTTCCCCCGATTGTCATCGACGGCAAGACCCGCCACAAGGTCTATCTGAGGGCGCAACGCCTCGAAAGCGTGGAACTCCCGCCTTTTCACGACGATTCGTCACAGGTAATCATACGCCACGGCAGCAAGAACCAACAATACGACTACGCGGCTGCCGTACCCTATGAGCGGTGGATGCTCGACGGGCGGGTCGAGATCCGCGAGGAGGTACACGGCTGTACCAATTGTGGAGAAGGAAAGTCAGAGCAGGACTTGCTGAATGGAGTTTTGCCTACCTATATCCCTGATTATCGTCTTCATACCATCGCGCCGGAACCTGAACCGATAAAGGTACGTGCAGAAACACGCACGGCTCGCCTGCAATTCCGGCAGGACAGTTATAAGATTCTGCCCGGACTTAAGGATAATCGCTCCGAACTGAATACCGTTTCCAACTCCATTGATTTGGTGAAGAAAAATACGGATGTAAAGATTATCGGTATTTACATCACCGGATACGCCTCGCCTGAAGGTAGTGAGGCTCACAACCTTACCTTGTCAGAAAATCGTGCTAAGACACTGGCTGATTATATCCGCCGTCACGATGCCATATCCCCTGACATGCTCCATGTGGACTGGAAGGGTGAAGACTGGGAAGGCTTAGTCCGTGTACTCGGTAACTATCCGAAGCTGTTGAAACGTGACGAGATATATGAGATTATCAAGCGATACCCGGACAAACGTGACTTTTGCGAGTTGCAGCTTCAGAAACTCGTTCCGTCGACTATCTACCGGAGATTGCTCGATGAGATTTATCCTGCACTTCGTCGCAACGAATATCGCATTGAATACAACGTGCGCAACTTCAACCTCGAAGAGGCACGCCGCATGGTCAATGAACGGCCGGACTTGTTGAGCCTGACCGAAATGTACAAGGTGGCTGATTCCTATGGAAAAGGCACACCCGAATATGATAAGGTAATGGCTACAGCGGTGCGTTACTTCCCGACATCGCCTGCCGCACTCAACGAGAATGCTGTGAGTGCTATCTCGCGCAAGGAATATACCAAAGCCGTGGAGATGCTCGAAAAGTCTGAGATTACTGCAAAATCTGCCGGGTTGCTGACTACGCTCGGCGTGGCATACGCCGGAGCGGGACAGTATGACAAGGCCGAAGACGCTTTCCGGCGTGCCGCAGAGACCGGCTCCGAGACGGCCCGGCACAACCTCGAAGAGGTGCGGCAGGTCATCGACCAGTTATAGGCAAAAAAACATAAGCGAGAAGTTATAAAAAACTTTTTATTAATTTTTTAAACAACAAAAAGATGAAAGTCAAGAGCTTTTTATTGACAGCTTTAGCAGCGTCAATGACGTTTGTTGCATGTGACAACAACGACAATGAAATGGGACAGTTGGACAACACTCCCAAGAGTGTGAGCATTAACTTGCCCAATGTGATTTCTGCCCTAACCAGAAGTGCAGGTCAGGATATAGCTGACGCAACTGATGTCTCTTTAACTGATTTGCAGGTGTTCTTTACGGACGGGCAAAGCTTGGTTAAAGGTAAAACGGCTGAGGGAACTGATGCCACTCACTATTTCAGTTCCAAAAACGAATTTGACAACCGTGCTGATGCAGTATTTCATTTCTTGCCGGCTACTGTGAACAAAGTAATTGTTGTGGGTAACATCGGTGAGGAATCAAAAGAGACTACTTACACAGGATTGCAAAAAGATTTAGCGATTGCAGACGAACAGAATGAGGAAGATCTTTTTCTCTACAGAGAAGTTGAATTGACTACTTCTGCCAGCTTCGACAATGAGGGACATCCGCTTTATGAAGTGGATGTGGAACTCGAACCGCGTGTAGCACGAATTGAGGTGGGTTCGTTCGAGTATACTGCAATTGATGCCAATACTCCCCGTAAGTACACAAGCATTGAAATTGACCAGATTATGCTGAACAACTATTACCTAGCTGCAAACAACCAAACCGGACAGGTCACCGGAAGTGTCAATCGCGCTAAATCCGAGATCACTGCCAGTACTGTATTCGGTATTTTTGAAGAAGCCGCAAATGCTGCTCCCGTATGGTATAGCGATGTGTTCAGTGATGATGTAGACGCAGATCCTACAACCGTTTTGCCGGTAGTAACATTGAAGGAAGGAGCATATATACATACTTATAAAGCAGGTAATGTTCGTCCCGCCTACCACTTTTTCCCGAAAGCCACCAACATTGCAAATACAGATCATCCCCAGGTAGTTGTGAAATTGATTGGTACAGATACCAGTGGTAATAAAACTCCTCTCTATCTGGCTACCGATGTATTTAATCCTGCTGTAACAACAGACATGGCTAAAATTTATGTCTTGGATTTTGAATTCAATGATAACGATTTGAGTGCTCCTGAAAAATGCGTGAATGTAACTGTTACTGTCAAGAAATGGAACGTAGAAGCCGTCACACCTGAATTTTAACAGATAACCTGATACAGAGGGCGAAAGTTCCGCCCTCTGTATCTTTTAACACTTCAATCACATATATATGAAATTGACGAATATTGCTTTCTGCCTGACGTTGCTCGCCGGAGTCGCCACATCCTGTATCCGTGAGGATTTGGACGATTGTCTGAGCACGAACAAGTTGTTGCTCAGTTACAAGGGCGACGGCACCACGGAGATATTCCCCGACAAGATCTGCCGGGTGGAGATGTTCGTATTCGATGCAGAAAATCGATGCGTCAATTCGAGTATCTTACCAGAGGAACAGGTCAAGGACCGCACGGCTACGCTTCCCCCGCTCGCTGCCGGAGACTACCGGATTGTCTGCCTGGGGAACACCCACCACACGAAGGTCGATGGCATCGCCACGGGCGATTTCGGCCGGATGCTCTTTGCCGCCGGGGATTATTTCGACGAGAAACAGGTTGCCGGCAACGATTCGCTTTACTATGCAGCCACCTCTTATACCGTACTGCCTTACAGCGGTCGTGAAGAGGAGAACCAGACCAAAACCATAGAGTTCGCCAGCTCTCACTACGATTTGTTGGTGGAAGTGGCCGGAGTTCCCGCCACAGGAAACCGAGCAGGCTCGCTGTCTGTGCTTGAGATATGCGGAGTCTCACCCTGTACCGATTTCAAGAACCGGACCTGCGGGGAGGCAACCGACTATTTGCTTGAAACAGAATACGAGGCCGGGAAAGCGTTGCTCACAGCCCGTACCAATATAATGCGTCACAAGGATCACGAGAACGTGAATATCCGCTTGAGCGCCGTTCCGAACGGAGAGACGCTGGCCGAAGTCAACCTCGCCGAGTTCCTTGCCGACAATCCCGTCATAGACTGTTCCAAACACGAAGTGCTCATCCCGATACGTATCGAGTTCAAGTCGGGAGAAATCACGGTAGGCGTCCCCGAATGGTACATCGAACAAGTGAAACCTGAGTTTTAAGATCGAACCCAAAAGAATATGCTGAACACAAGAAAAATATTATACTGGGCGGTTACAGCGGTATGCTGTGGCTTGTTGCCTTTCGGGTGTGTCAAGGAGGATGCCGCATCGCTCGGCGAACGGTACGATGTGGCGGTGCGGCTCAATGTGGGGACACGTGCCGTCAGCGAAACCGACGGTACGCCTACCGATGCAGAGTCTGCCATCCATACACTTCGTGTCTATGCTTTCGTAGGCGGCCAGCCTGCGGGCCATTACTTTACAGACGATGTGGAAAACCTTCCGCACACGTTCTTCATGGATCTTACTTTTTATTCGACTACAACGCAGCGAGTGGACTTCTACGTCGTGGCAAACGAAGGAGCCATGTTGGTTCAAGGTTCGGGTGCCCCCGAGTCTCTGTCTGAGACAACATCGGAAAACCAGTTGAAGGCATATTGGTTCACTGAATTGCGGGACGTAACGACCTACGGCCTTCCGATGTTCTGTGAACAGCAGGCAACACTCGACTTCACGAATGTAAGCGATAAAATCCCGACTGATCCCGAACATACCGGACATACCCTGCTTGATTACGACATCACGTTCGAGTTGCAACGCCCCGTGGGGAAACTCGGCGTATTTGCAGCCAAGCCGCAAGGCGAGACCGGAGAGTTGCGGATAACAGGACTGACAATGCTGTCTTCCGGTACACTTACACGTAACTACCTTATGCCGCAGACCGATGAAACGCTGAAGGACATAACGAGCATCGTCGGAGACTTTGAGTTGGAAGTGGTCGGGGAAGCGGTAACTAAAGAGTTGGCTAACGGCATCAGCGAAGATGAACGGAAGAATCCGGCAAATTATACCGCCGTGCTGAATGTGCCTTTCTACCCGTTTGAGAACCCGTGGGGCAGCAGCGCTTGGAATGCCAAGGGCGATGAGAAAGGCAACGTTCTTCAAATCGATTACTCATTCGGCGAAGGGAATGCACGCACCGGGTTGGTTTACCTGCCCCCGATTGTGAGAAACCGCTATTACACGGTGTGCTGCCTGATGCACAATGACGGCAAGATAACAGTTGAATATACGGTAGCCGACTGGGAAGGTGTAACATATCCGCTCGAATTTGACTATCCGAGTTACGAGAACCCTATCACACCGGCAAACGGCACTTCACTTCCCGGAGGAGGGAAATATCCTCAGCCGACAGTCTGGTTTAACTCTGATCCTGATTCCCCACTCGGAAGTTACTCGTTCAGTTTCAAGATGACAGGTCCCACCGGACAGAAGTGGACTCCCACGTTGCTCAACAATCCCGGAAAATTCAAGGTGTCGGTTTACCAGAATGGGACGGAGATTGCGGATGCCGACAAATGGGTGGCTTCCCCGGACGCTTATGAAATACGGGTCAGGGCAGTGTCAGCCGAGAATGTAGGTGACACCGTAAGTCTGGGTATCAGTTATAAACCGACTTGGAGCGAAGCAAGTTCGCTGCTGTTGATTAACGGACTGACCAACGACCTGAAATGGGAAGAAAGCACGCTTGCCGAAACTATTGTGATAAAACAAATAGAAATACCTCAAAATTGACGAGCTATGAAACAGCTATTACATCATATTGTTTTCTGCTGCATGGTGGTTTTGTGTTTTACCGCCTGCGACAAGGATGACGCCTTGTGCGTTTCCGGATCGGGAGGAGACGGCAACAGTATCATACTCGACCTTGCATCCGCATCGTTACCCGTGACCCGTGCGACCGTCCAAGATACAGGTGCGGAAATCGCGGTCAGCCATCTTGATGTGCTGATTTTCAAGAAAGACGAAACGAAAGTATGGCACGAACGGGTAAGAGGCAGTGCGGGTGGCAGCGGTAAAATCACCTTGTCCGCCAAGAGAAGCGATTTTGCTGCAAATGAGGCATATTGGGTATATCTGATAGCCAACAGCACAGCGGATGTCAGCGTGTTCGAAACCAAAGACTTCGATTTGGGCGATCTCAAAGGAATGGTGCAGGAAGACGAACGTATCCACGTAACCGGACTGGACGTCATCGGTGCTCCACAAACATTCCTGATGGACGGCGTCGCCTATCCGAAAAAGACGAACGAGCCTGAAACCGTGGCTCCCGTCGTGCTGAACAACGGAACGGAGGCCGACAACACGGAGTTGCAGGTGGTTCTGCGCCGTGCGGCAGCCAAGATTGTGGTCAAGATAAGCAAAGGTCAATACGTGGAGTTTGATAACAGCCCGGCAGCCAGTAACGCAGGATACTACTTGCGAAACATGCCTTACACTACATCTGTGGTACCACCCGTGAGTATGGATGAAGACTATGCCAAGCTGAGAACCCCTGATTTGTTCAACGGCGACTATTTTGATTGGACACCAGATGTAATTACCGTGACGGCTTATGCTTATGCCCATGTTTGGGAAGATGCAAGTACCCTGGAAAAGGAGGTGCGCCTGATCGTAAACATCCCGATGAATTATACGCCTCACAATGAAGACGGTTCTACCGGAGATCCGCAATTCATGGAGAGCAGCTATTACCAGATTCCGGTCAGTGCGGACAAGAAATTGAACCGCAATACCTGTTACGAAGTCTTGGTTACGGTCAATGCCCCGGGAGGCAGCAACCCGTTGAAACCGGTTGAATTGACAGATATAGCGTACTCAGTATACGATTGGGAGAAAGAACAGATAAATGTCGGTGGCGAAGACAACCGTCCCGCATATCTCACGCTGAACGAGTACGAGATGGAGATGCACAACATGGAAGAGGACAATACAACACTGGAGTTTGCCTCTTCATCGGAAGTGACAGCAGAAATCACTAAAGTATATTATATCAACAAGTTCGGACAGGAGCAGGAGTTGGAAAAAACCAATAACAGAAACAATCCGGATGAATGGGGCGAGCAAGACGGCTGGGATTACAAAAACCGCTGTACGATTAAGATTACACCTGATGAAAACATCACGGGTAATATCAATATCTATGGTGACATTCCAGGCAACAATGCTGTGAGGTTCATCGAGTTCACGGTTAGAAATAAGGAAGGTATTTCCCGCCCTGTCACGGTGGCACAGTATCCGTTGACCTATATCACGAATGTGGAAGGATATTATTCTTATCGCGATGACTTTGTGAGCACAGCTTCAGATGGAACCAGAGGTGTCACTACATGGGAACTTCTGGCAGGAAAGGAAGTAAACAAGAGACAGCAGTATTCTTCCGAACAGGTTCCATATGACGAAAGCACAGCTTGGATATGCGGATGTTCTTGGAACAATAATAGATGGTCCTACAGCAAGAATGGAACGGGATTCTTCGGTTCTAAAATTGCACAAAATTTTAATAGTGAGACAGGTTTGTGTACTATTTATTATGCACGTTGGTCTGAATCCAGAACTCGTAAGAGGCCTTACAGATATACTTACAATACAACTACGGGTAGTGTTAATGGTCTTAACAATCACCGTATGTACCATGTGACCATCACAGCAACTTCGGACGAATACACCTTGGGGCGTCCCCGTATTACAGATGGCAAGACAGATCCGGGTGAAGACAATGCCGTGGTGGTATCACCGTCGTTCATGCTTGCCTCCCAATTAGGGGCGGTGATGGCTGCCGACAATGTAAATATGGCTGCTGAGCACTGCAAACGATACGTGGAGGTGGCAAGGGACGGAACGGTATATGATGACTGGCGCTTACCAACAAGGGCTGAGATAGAGATTATTTATAAATACCAGAATGATTCGGATGTGATGGACGAAGTGCTTGCTGGCGATAGGTATTGGAGCGCGTCAGGTCGTGTTCCCAAACCGGGCATTGGCCAAACTGAGGACCAAGCTATCCGCTGCATACGTGATGCCTATGACAAGAAAACCGGTAAATAGAAAGGAGGATGTATATGGATAAGAATATGATACAAAGATGGATACATACGGGCATGGTTCTGGTTGCGATAGCTGTTCTGTTGGTTTCCTGCCGACAGGATGAGTGGTTGGACCCGTCACCCGCAGTCCGCGAAGGCTACGTGGCGCTCAGGTTCAGCGCAGATATTCCTGCCATGGAGAAAGTGACCACCCGTGCGGTCGACCCCGATGGTGGCGGCGTGCAGGACATGACGCTGTTCTGTTTCGACAGTTACGGTCTTTTCATCACGACTGTAGATGCAAATGTCAACGAGGAAACGGTCAACACGGGAACGTTCCAGGTCGAAGTGCCCGAGAATACCCGGACCGTACATTTTGTTGCCAATCAGGTGATGACGGATTTCGAGCAGGACCAGTTCCGCAACAAGTCGGAATCGGAAGTGATGGCACTGCTCGAAGGTTCTTCCGGACGTATGATTTGCTGGGCGCGTTTCGCATGTGACAATTCCACCGATGAGTTGAAGAAACAGGACATAGCCCAGCAGATGAGCACTGCGGGAAACAATATTAAAATGCTCCGTAACCATGCCAAGGTATCTGTCAATAACCCTAAAGACAATGGCTATTTTACCGTGAACGGCTTTGCCGTTTATAATACAAATGCCTTCGGTACGGTGGCCCCGTTCCATCCGGAAAAAGGCTTTGATTTCACCGAGGCCGACTGGCAGGCTGATGACTTCGTCACGATACCGGCTAATGATGCCAAGTTGAGCGATGTGACGGACGTGACCACGAATATGGGACAGTACATTTTCGAGAGTGAGAACAGTGCGGACGATCCGGTCAGCATCATCTTGTACGGACGTAATGAGGGAGATACGGAAGACCGCTATTACCGCGTGATGCTGGTGAATGAAGAAGGAGACCAGATACCCATTCGCCGGAATCACGATTACCAGTTGAATATTACGGGCAGACTCTCTTTCGGGCAGGCTACTTTTACCGAAGCGTTGGAGGCGGCTGCCACGAACAACGTGTGGATTTCCATTTCCGACCGCGTGAACGAGGTGGAGGACAGCGAATATATCCTCGCAGTGGCTCAGACAGACCATGTACTTGGCTCGGAACTTGCCGGTCATACATACACGCTTTCATATACCGTCAAAGGTAAAGACGAGAAAGAAATAACAGCAGCTGATAGGGCAGATGTGACATGGATAGACAACCTCGTGGCCCAGCAGGAAATTAGAAATGATTTCGAGATTGGCGACGATGGCGTAGGCAGAGGCACGATTTTTATTAATCTGCTTTCAATGGGTGCCAACGAAAAACTGGAAGGTACCCTGCTCGTGAAACACGGACGGTTGCAACGTAAGATCAAGGTCATCATGGTGAAGGAACAATCATTTGTTCCCTCATGGGTAGGTACACAGATTTATGGAGGAATGAACCCGACAGATCCAACCAAAGACCGTTCACACGTAACGGTAATGTTTACTGTTCCGGAGACTTGCCCGAAGGAACTCTTTCCGATGAAGGTCTATATCTCTGTCGGCGGACTGGACATTCGTCCGGAATCGGGCATGGCTCTTACTCTGGTTCGTGATGGCGAGAAAGACTGGTACAGTAGCGGTGACATCAATCCGGAACCGGACTATAAATATCTCTACATCGCGGAACAGCCCGGTGTGCAGCGTGTTTATTTCGAGAACATCCTGTCTCAAAACGAAGACTATCAAGGCAGGCTTTATATTGAAGCTGACCACTTCGAGACTATGGAACGGGTGTTTACCTACTCGGATGACAGGAACTCCATTACAGTAACCGGCCTGAGTGCCTACAATGCCGATGGGGGTGGTATTGAAGGATACCCTGAGGACGAATTGATTCTTTATCGCCTGGTGCCACAGAAAAAACATGCCAACGTGCAGTTTGACCTGCAGTTGATTACAAAAGTGGGCGACGGAGTGGAGGGTGACTTGCTGGGAACTCCGTTCAATGCAGGAGAAAAGGATGAATTTCTGCTCTATTCGCAATATTTGGATTATTATGAGAATGGTGAAGAGGGCAAGGCCGGTGTGACGGAGTTCGACTGTAATTTCTACCCCGAAGAATCGGACTTGTGGTGGCGTGAGAATAATCCCAATGGTGGACGTATGCTGATGTTCAAGCCGAGACCCGAAATAATCAATCGACCCGCCCCGAATGTAGGAAAATACTCCATCTATATGAAATCCAACCGTCCCAAGAGTGCCGAGGTAGTACGTATCGCCTCCAATGTGCCCGGCAGGGATGCTGTGCTGTCGGAAGACGACAATGGTGTTAATAATGAATATGGCGGCAATTCCTACCGCAGTGTCACCTTCGAGTTGGCAAACTACAATCCGTTCCGCTTCGGGGCAAGGCTGAAATATGACAATGGAAGTGAGCAAGGAAAAGAACCGGACCGTGTGACGAATCCGAATGCGGATGTCCCCGAACTTCTCACGCCGTTGGAGTGGACTTACGAACCCGGTAAACCGGTGGACATAGCCATTGACATAACCAGTTTCGCCGGTTCGGACGGCAAGTCCGTGGACCCGTTCGGCGAGGAGTTCGAAATCTATATCGACGCCCCCATGCTGGCTTTGGGCAGCAATCTCGGTCCGGACGGCAAACTCTACGAGGCAAGTCCGGGACGCTTTGTCTATAAGGTGGATGCCGACCGCGATAAGGAACGGAATTATTTCCCGGGTTCGAATGTCGTCAATAAGGACAATACTCCTGATGCAAACGTGAACCAGACTGGCGAACGCAAGACCCTGCACTTCACCACGAAGAGCATCGTGAGCGCGGGCGACATCGTCATCTCTTCCAACGAGGAAAAGGTCGTGTTCTACTCCAAGACCTTCCGCGTGACGAACAAGTCGATGGGCGGGAACATCTACTACGAGGATGAATCCGGCAGCCGGCAACCGATCCCTTCCAGTGCGTTCGTCGCGTTCGAGCGCGTCAGCAACAGCAGCCGTATCGGTGCCGTCACCGTGACTGCCGATGGTCGGTACGAACTGCGTCTGCGCAAGGAGTACACCTTCGACTGGTACACCAATCCGGTGCAGTTCCATTACAAACTAGGCGGCAAGGTTTACCACCGCACATACGAAAGTTTGTCTGACTTGTTCGATAATCAGGGAGATGTGGTACTCACCTTGGAGAACTGAGAGGTTGAATGATACAAACGGAAACTCCGGGCGCTTCCACGTTCGGAGTTTTTCATAACACGATACGAAACATGAAAATTTTGAACCTTGCCTTTTTCGCGTGTCTCTTCTGTGCAGGAATCGTATCCTGCGCGTATGCCCAAAAGCAGCAGGAGAAGACAAAGGAATTCCGTCTGCCCGACGTGCCCGTCACGTTGACGGCACCCGAAGACCGTGCCGCCTACCTTTCCCTGCACTACTGGGACCACTTCGACTTTGCCGACACGTCACTCATATCCCGCCCCGAAATCACCGAGCAGGCGTTTGTGGACTTCATCAGCATACTGCCCCATACTCCCAAGGCGCAGGAATCGGTCGATACCCTTTTCCGCCGCGCCCTGGTCGGCAGGGAAATGCTCTATCATTTCATCTCGCTGGGCGACAAGTACCTGTACGAACCCAATTCTCCCATGCACGACGAGGATTTGCATATCCTCTTTCTGCGTGCCTTGGTCAATCATCCCGGACTGGAAGAGACGGACAGGATACGTCTCCGTCACCTGTTGGAAATGGCGTTGAAAAACCGCTCGGGAGACGTGGCGGCGGATTTCACCGTTGTTTGCCGCGACGGCAGCAGCAGACGACTTTCCGACATAAAGGCCGGTTACGTGCTCGTCTATTTCAACGATCCGGATTGCGAGGACTGCCGCCGGGTGAAGGAATTGCTCTCCCAGTCCCCGGTTGTGAACGGCCTGTTGGAGTCCGGTCGCCTGAAACTCCTCTCCGTGTGCGTGGAGGGCAAGACCCCCGCATGGGAAAAGGCGGAATTTCCCGCCGGTTGGATAGACGGCTATGACGACGGTCAGCGGCTTACCCGCGAACAGGTGTACGACCTCAAGGCGATGCCCACCCTTTACCTGCTCGATGCGGAAAAGCGGGTGATACTCAAGGACGCTTCGTTCGGGCAGGTGGAAGAACGGTTGTCCTGAAACATGCCTCATGAAAAGGAGCCTGTGGGGACATCCGGAAAAGACAGTAAGGAAAACAACCGTTTCAGGGGCTTTCACCGCCCCTGGAATGTTCACACATCCGCTTTTGCTGATGATTATAATCATTCTTTCCATTACATCGCTATTGAAATTTCATGGAACGACCGGTTAAGACGGTCAGCGAACATCGTCAGGTCCTTGTCGATTTTCTCGGTGGTAATCTTACAGTACTTTTGGGTGGTGGTTATGTTCGTGTGCCCCAATACCCGGCTCACACTTTCAATGGGGACACCCTTGCTCAAGACCAGCGTTGCGAATCCATGATGGCTCGAATGGAATGAGATGTTCTTGCTTATCCCGCATTCCCTTATCATCTGTTTCAACGGCTTGCAGATTGACCAATAGTTCAGGTTGGGAAACACAAGCCCGTTCTTCTGGAACCTCTCGTAACGTTTGATGATCTGCAGGGGAATATCCAGCAGCTTCACCTGGAAATTCACTTTCGTCTTATGCCGCTTTGATAATATCCATGTCTCACCGTTCACTTCCGCAATGTCATCGGTGGTCAGCTCCTTTATATCCACGAAGGACAGGGCGGTGAAGCTGGCGAAGACAAACAGGTCCCGGATATAAGCCAGCTTCCTGTTTGCAAACTCGTGCGTTATTACCGTTTTGATTTCATCCTCGGTCAGGTATTCCCGTTCCTTGACGTTCTGGTTGACACGGTACTGTGCAAATGGGTTTCTCGGTGTCAGCCCGTTGTAATGGACCTTGGCTACGATTGTTTTCAGCCACATGCAGTTTGACCACACACTGGCGTTATGAAGCCCCGCATCAGTGGAGAGATAGATTTCATACTCCTTGATGAAGTCGGGGGTAAGCTCAAGCATGGAAATGTCACTCCGCCTGTAGCGTTTCCTTATGAACGCAGCCAGATGGTTCCTTGACCTTACCCGCACTTGATACGAACCTTTTGCCCGGTCTATGCCGATGCGCTTCTTGAAGCTCTCATTATCCTTGTCGAACGCACCGAGCAGGGTTTCGTATTCCGTACCGAGTCCCTGAAAGGCGTTACGTACCATTTCAGCCGTAACGAACGTTCCCTGTCCGAAAGGCGCTGATAATGCCTGATGATTTGAGCCTTGATGTTGTCAAGGGCGAGATTAATGTCCCCCGCCTCCCAGCTCTTCCCTTTCGCCCGGTTGCCCTTTGCGTCCCAAAGCTCTTTGGCGATGGTCTGCTTGCAACTGAACTGGGCTACGGAACCGTTGATTGTCACCCGTCCCATAACCGGGACAATACCGTTTTTCTCCTTGCTGCCGTTCACGTAGAACAGCACTTTGAATGTACTTCTCATAATCCATTTTTTTTCTTTCGATACAAAATTAGTTATCAGCGAGTTATACATTGCTATGCAAAATGAGGCAAGTAGTGGAAACAATCTCCGATGACCTATGAATTAATCCGGTTACCGGGTAATGATTTGAAAACCGTTCGCCTTCGTTACCTTTCGTTTCCCTGCATTTTGGCATTGGAGAGGTCTTCATCGGTTTTCCTCATAAATCATTGATTATCAGTTTTACCATCATCATTTATTCGTTTCTGATTGATTTTTCCAGAGATATAGATTATTCTTGTACATTATATTCATTCTTTGGGGGTGTGGTGAGAAAGAAAAGACAGGGAATCTGGGAGAAACAAAATTGTATTTCGACGAACGTCTTTCTTCTATATCAGCCGATGGTGATTCTGCTTTCTGGATAGGCAGCGAAGCCGGTGATATATGGTATATGAAGCAACGTCGGCTTCAGCCTTATAATATAGGGGCCGACCGTATATATAAGGTTGTAACAGATTCGGTTCTTTCTGATGTCCGCATTTGCTGGATAGGCATTCGGAACTCAGGTTTGCAGAAATGGGCGCTTGGTGAAGAAAATGTTCGCCTTGTTGAGAAATATCCTATATGTAACAAAGGATGTAATTATTCGGTATATGATATTCTCTTAACCGACAAAAAGGTTTATGTAGCTACCAGTCAAGGCTTGTATGCTATGTCACATTCGGAGAAAGACAGTTTAAAGTTGATTTTCCTTCAGATAACAGTGAAACTGCACGTTCCGGTAAGCCGTTTATCGTAAACAACATCCGTAAATACGAATCGGATTATTTGCTGTGTGCTACCCAGAATGGACTGATCCGAATAAACCTGGCCAATGGCAAAATGGAAGTTACCCATCAGGATGAGCATATTTACAGTGTTTCTGTATATGATAATAAGGTGTATTTGCTTGCCGACAAGAAGTTGTATGTAGAGGATATTTCGGCACAGTTGCAAATATCCGTGGCTTATTTTTGTAGTATAGGTCTCTATTTTCTTGTTTAATGCTTAAATGTTTATAAGAAGCATTACCTTTGCACTCATG
>ERZ773243.870-NODE-870-length-38317-cov-7.949062_pt1 | contig 38317 bp, 39 predicted proteins | sample MGYA00580520_ERZ773243 | MGnify/ENA primary metagenome ERZ773243 (study PRJEB29015, sample SAMEA2737747) | human gut metagenome | biome: human gut; feature: human-associated habitat; material: faeces | place: China | collected 2012 ... | reverse complement strand
GCTTTGTGCAATTTGACAATCGCTAAGTTATGAACCACCTTTTGACACCCTAATCCTATAAAGAAAAAAAGCCCTCCAGCCATTAGATTTTTCATCTAACTTCTGGAGGGCAGTTCTCAAACTGGAGTTTTGTAACTAAAAACAACAAATCCATTCCAAAAATACAGTCTATTTTACTTTGTAAGATCTTTGATGACCTCTCCTGCAAGGATCAGTCCTGCCACAGACGGCACAAACGCAATACTTCCAGGGATATCACGGCGCTCGGTGCATTTGTGGACGGTTCCCGGAGGGCAGACGCAATGTGACCGGCAGCTGATACTCATATCCTCGATCGGTCTTGTCGGCTGCTCTTTGGAATATACGACCTTTAATTTTTTGACCCCGCGTTTTTTTAACTCACGGCGCATGACACGCGCGAGCGGGCAGACTGACGTCTTGTAAATATCAGCCACCTCAAACTGGGTCGGGTCTAATTTATTGCCAGCTCCCATGCAGCTTATGACAGGCACATTGCACTCTTTTGCGCGCATGATGATCTCTAATTTTGCAGTGACCGTATCTACTGCATCCACGACATAATCATACTCAGAAAAATCAAACTCATGCGCATTTTCTGGCAGATAAAAACATTTTCTCGCTTCCACTTTTGCATCCGGATTGATCTCTAAGATACGCTCCGTCATCACATCAACTTTATATTTTCCAACCGTTTTTCTGGTCGCAATGATCTGACGGTTGATATTCGTCAGACATACCTTGTCATCATCCACGATCACAAAAGAACCGACTCCGCTCCTGGCAAGCGCCTCAACCACATAACCGCCGACTCCGCCGATTCCAAAAACTGCAACTTTTGCATTTGCAAGCCGTTCCATATTATCTGCACCCAGCAGTAACTGGGTTCTTGAAAACTGATTCAACATATCCTGTGCTTTTCTCCTGTTATTTCCTTATCTCTTAGGTCCTATTATCATTTGTGCAAAATTATTTTTTTCCATATCGGGAAGTTCATTCCTGCCTCTTGTACAAAATTATTTTTTCTCTATATCAAGTGTCTCATTCATACTTCCCATACGATATCCACCAAGGTCAAGCGTCACATAGGCAAATCCAAGCTGTTTCAGGTAAGAATAAATCTTTTCCCTGTTTTCCCCTTCTACCAGTTTTGCGATCTCATCCGGCAGCACCTCGATACGCGCAATATCCCCATGGATCCTTACGCGCACCTGATGAAAGCCCATATCCAGCAAAAGCTGCTCCGCCTTATCCACCATGCCGAGTTTTTCTTCGGAAATTGTCTCCCCATAGACAAACCGGGAGGAAAGGCATGCAAATGACTGCTTGTCCCAGGTGGGCAGTCCCATCTCTTTGGAAAGTGTACGGATCTCTTCTTTGTTCAACAGAGCCTCCCTGAGCGGACTTTTGATACCAAGCTCTGCAACTGCGACCAGTCCCGGTCGATAGTCACCATTATCATCCATGTTGGATCCCTCAGCTACGGCATTGATATGATACTCTTTTGCAATTTCCAGTATTTTCTCAAACAATTCATGTTTGCAGAGATAGCAACGGTTCTTCGGATTCTGGCGAAATCCCTCGATATCAAGTTCTTCCGACTTGCATACAATGTGTCTGATTCCCTGCTCCTTGCAAAACTGCTTTGCCTCCTCTAACTCCCTTTTCGGGAAAGAACAGGAGGATGCCGTAACTGCGATCACATGATCCGCACCAAGTGTTTTCTTTGCCGCTGCAAGCAGAAATGTCGAATCCACGCCGCTGGAAAAAGCGACTGCAACACTGCCCAGTGACTTTAAATATTCCTGTAAATTTTTATATTTTTCCTGTACTGACTGCATAATAATCCTTTATTTCATATAATTTAATCTATTCTTACCACTGTATAATCGCCCATGGCATGACTGACATAAAAGATCACATATACTTTTCCGTCGTGCACATAAGACTCTCCCATCGTCTCATCGGCTCCGTAATCGTCCACATCTCCGTCAAAATGGGTAAGACTTGCCGCAAGTGCTTCCTCCGTCGGTTCCATCCAGATGAAATTAAATTCCAAAATATCTTTCATCGTAATTTCAGTAGTCGGATTTCCTTCCGGATCCAGCACGGTATAGCCCTGTGCAGTATCTGTATTGTCTTTTCCGGCAAATAAAATTTTAGCCGTCTCATCCGGATCTGCAAAATCAGAAAATGTCATTTTTTCTCCGGTCTTCATGTTAATATTAACGGAAGTAAGTGCTGCAGAAGGATGCGCTGATCCTTCATAATCATAATAACTCTGACAGGTCAGAGAAAGCATATCCTTTGTCTGTTCCTGCACGGTATATGTGAGCACCACGGAATCATTTGCACCAGGGTTCATCTCCTCCGTATCTCCCGTCATTTCCCCGGCAGCTTCTTTTGCCATATTTTCAAAGTAAGTATTCCATTCTTCCTGTTTTTCGGTATCACTCCAGCCTGTAATCTTCGGATAAGAAATATCAATCAGATCCGTCTTTTTGTAGCTTACCATCTCTATCTGATAATCAGACTGTGCGTCCTGCCCTGCCTCTGTTGTGGCAGCGGCTTCTGTTTCGTCCTGTTCTGAATCCTCCGAAACCTGTGAGGTTTCTGGCTCCGTTTCATTCTGTACTGTAGTCTCACTGGTTTTCTGCTGATCCATAGAGCCTGCCGCACCAGTGTTTTTATTTTCACCACAGCCTGCTGCAAACGTGAGTGACAGTGATAATACCGTAATTAATATAAGATTTCTTCTTCTCATATAGATCTCCTTTCCTGCGCAATTTTTTACACTGAATTCCTTTCCCTTATAGATAAACTAATCTGCCAGCATCTACTGCTCCAAAAACTTCACAATATCTTCCGGTTTTTCTGCAAAATTTGTCGCCCCGTGTTCCATCAGGAACTCCTTATCACGGAATCCCCAAAGCACTGAGATGCACGGCAGTCCTGAATTTTTTGCCGTCATGACATCCACATCCGAATCACCGATGTAGACTGCCGTATCCGCCGGTTTTCCAAGTTCTGCAAGCGCCGTGTGCACCATATCCGGCGCTGGTTTTCTCGCCACACCTTCGCGCTCCCCGATCGCAGCCTGCACAATGCCTTCGAAATAAATCTCGTTTAACTCTTTGACTGCAAAATCAATCTTATTCGAAACGATTGCAAGCGCATAACCTTTTTCCTTTAATTTGCGGAGCACCGGAACAACACCATCGTAAGCTCTCGTTTTGTCATTGCAGTGTTCTCCATAATACTTTTTAAAAACAGCAAATGTTTCTTCGAATTTCGGATTGTCAAATCCGCCCGGAACGGAAAGCTCCATCAGACGACGCACACCGTTGCCAACAAATGCACGCACTTCCCCGATCGTGCGCTCCGGCATCTGCATCGTTCGCAACGCATAGTTTGTGGCATCTGCCAGATCCTCTAACGTATTTAATAAGGTTCCATCCAGGTCAAATACGACTGTTTCATATTTTTTCATAATAATCCTCATTTCTGCTTGTGATAAATCTTTTGATCCACACATATTTCCTTTTTCTAATTGACACTCACGTTTCCCGCAAGCACCTGCTTGTAATCTTCGTAATTCTTTGCAAGGAGCGCCGGTGTATCCAGTCCATACGGACATTTGCTCTTGCATTTATTGCAGTGCAGGCAGTTTTCGATCTTTTTCATTTTCGCCTGAACCTCCGGTGTGAGCTGCAGTGCAGACGGAGAGCGGCGCAGCAAAAGTGACATACGCGCACAGTTGTTGATCTCAATGCCCGCCGGACACGGCATACAATAACCGCAGCCGCGGCAGAAATCGCCTGCCAGTTCTTTTCGGTCATTCTCGATCAGTGCACGGATCTCATCCGTCATTGTTGGCGGATTATCAATATATGAAATAAATTCATCCAGCTCTTTTTCCCGCTGCACACCCCAGATCGGCAGTACATTTTCATACTGCGCCTCAAATGCATAGGCTGCCGCAGAGTTCGTGATCAGACCGCCGGACAATGCCTTCATTGCGATAAATCCCATGTCTGCCTTTTTACATTTTTCCACCAGTGCAATATCCTTATCCGTTGCCAGATAGCAGAACGGAAACTGCAGTGTCTCATACAGCCCGGATTCGATTGCCTCCTCGGCAACCGCAAGCCTGTGGTTCGTGATACCGATATGACGGATCTTCCCCTGCGCCTTTGCCTCAAGCATCGCCTCATAAAGCCCTGTTCCATCTCCCGGTTTCGGGCAGAAAGAAGGATTGTGGAACTGATAGATATCAATGTAATCCGTCCTTAAATTATGTAAAGAAATCCCAAGCTGTTCCCAGAATTCGTCCGCATTTTTTGCCGCCGTTTTGGTCGCAATGTAGACTTTTTCACGCATTCCGTCGAATGCCTCGCCTAATTTTTCCTCACTGTCCGTGTAAAACCGCGCCGTATCAAAAAACGTAATGCCCGCTTCATACGCTTTTCTCGCCAGTTTTACCGCATCCTCCGTGCTGACTCTCTGGATCGGCAGTGCGCCAAATCCATTCTTATTTACTTTGATCCCTGTACTTCCTAAAACTACCGCTTCCATAACTCTTATCGTTTTCCTCCTTAAATCAATCGTGTTTTAACCACTATTTGCGCCCAACATCATCTATGCAGCAGAATGCACACCCACGAACATTCTATTGTTTTAAATAAGGGAAAAATAACTCGCTCTTATTCCGCTTATCAAACATATTATTATACTGCAGTATTTCATAATTTTTCAGCCATTTTGCATCCTCGCCGGCCGCATCTTCCACATGTAAAAATTTTCCCTGCGATTTGGAATAAAATCCTCTCGAATTGACCGCCGGAATTTCTTCCATCATGTCGGCTAAAAACTGATTGTATGCCGGAAGCGCAATGCCCGCGCGCTCCAACGCCAATGTTGACAGATAATTAAGGCTTGTCAGTTCCACACTTTCTTTGCCGCTGTCATAATTCGTCCAGATAAAAAACGGTACGGTGTAAAGATTTTCAAGTTCAGACAGCGTCAGTCCGCCCAATCCTTTCCCATTCAGATACGGATAAAAACTGGATGACAAACTCGGCTGATGATCCCCGAAAAAGACGATCTCAACCGGATCATCCACTTTTTCAAAATAGGAGATCAGATACTCTAATGCCGAATCACTCTCGTGGATCAATGACAGGTACTGGTTCACGTCCGGATAATTGATGCCAAGCATACGCGCTTTTTCATCAAAATTGTCATATTTCTCCGTATAACCGCCATGATTCTGCATGGAAATACTCATAATGAATAAATCCTCGTTGGATTTCTTACTCTCATAACGGTCGACGATCTTCTCATACAGTTCCTGATCTGTAATATAATCACGCAATATCTTCGTCTGGTCAAAATCATCGATAAAATGCGTTTCATCAAATCCCATATTCGGATATACGATATTGCGGCTCCATCCGGTATCATAATAAGGATGCATTGCCACACAGGTGTAACCGATATTTTTCAGATTTGACACCAGGGAAGTCGGTGTATCCGTGATATACTGCTGATAGACAACTGAACCGCTCGGCAGAAATGCCATGGAATTTCCCGTCAAAAATTCCCACTCGGAGTTTGGTGTTTTGGCGCCAAACACGGAAGAGAGCGCATGCCCCTTGATCGTATTTTCCTCCAGTGAATCGTAAAACGGTGTCAGATCGATATTGGTTGAAAAATTACCCACCACACTAAGGTCCGCATAGGATTCACTCATAACCACAATAATGGTCGGCTTCTTCTCCGTTTCTCCGGCGACTGTATCCGTCTCTTTGCTGTACTGATCCTCAAGTTCCTTGACTGCCTCTTTCGAATACCCATCCGGTTGCGCAATAAAGCAGTCGCGGATACTTAACACAAAGTTTAAGATATAGCCGTTTCTGTAACTTCCTTTTTGTTCCCATGTCTCCGTCACAACACCCTGCGTATGCTTTCCAATGTATGCACAGCACAGCACGGCAAGTGAAATGCACACGATCGACATCGGAATCCTTTTCTGAAAGGAAACATGTAACTTTCGGATAAACGCAATGTACAGCGTGGAAAGGAGTATTACATACCCTGCCCTTTCATCCAGGGCAAATTCATAATTTCCCGCCACAGAAAGCCCGGTCTGGATGGACTTTAAATCACTGAAAATAAACTCATTTCCACGAAACAGATATACAAAATAGTTGATCCCGGCAAGGGACAACAGCACAATATGCGAAATCAGACAGGTCAGTCCTGTATTGTTTGTAAATACCTGAACAGCCAGAAAAACTACCAGACAGCACAATACATTTAACAGCATTTTATTGTCGGATATTTTTGCTCTCAGTTCCGCATCCAGTAACAGATACTGGATATGATACGCCGTAAAAATGCCGCCTGTCCCAAGCATGATCGCACTCCACAGCCATGAAAGCTTTTCGTTTAATTCAATCTTTAAACTTTTAATTCCAAAATAAAGTACTCCAAATCCAAACAGTACCCATACCGGAAACCTTATCACTGCAAACAGCACTGCTGCAAAGACCCCTGCCACAGCAAGCCGGATCAGATTCTCTTTTTCAAAATATAACTTTATCTTCATGATTTCCTCATATTTCCATCTCTCATAGTCTCTTTTTCAACAAAGTTATTCTATCATTACATACAGATTTGTCAATTTTGTGAAGATTAAACTTTTCTTAGTTTTTTTCTTTTTCATTTACGGAATATAGTTTTATATACATAAAATCCCCCTTAAGCAGTTTGGAAACATTTACCCTGTCTGCTTAAGGGGGATCATACATATCTTTGTGCGTTTCCTATTGATTGGCCAGCCTTTATTTTGTCTGTTTTTTAAAGAAATCATCGATCGCTGCATGCAGTTTCTGCGCATCCATGCTTTTTAACAGGTAACCATTCGGCTTTAACGACATCACGTCCATAACCGTCTGTGCATCGTTTTTTCCGGTAAGAAAAATGATCGGAATGTTCTGAAATTCCGTATCTTCACGAATCATCTGCATAAACTGTTTGCCATCCACGATTGGCATTTCATAATCTAACAAGATCAGATCCGGTATATTTAAGGCAAGATATTTGATCGCCATCTCGCTGGAATTGACAGGAATTACCTGATATTTATCTTCCAGCAGTGTTTTAATATTCCGGAGGATCACTCCCGAATCATCCACCGCTAAAATAGTTCTTTTTTTTATTTTATAATATTCATTCATCTGCCTTTTGATATTTTCCACCATCTCCACCACATTGATCGGTCTTATAAAAATATCGGTAAACATCTGTTTTGGAAGTGTTTCCCAGAGTTTCTCAAGCTCTTCCACATTTCCCATGACAAACACAGGCGTTTTATGCTTGATTGCATGATCTACGATCACTTTAACCCCAACCGCCTTTTTCAAAAGTTCAGCACTTGTACAGATCAGATATCCCTGTGGCTGCTCTTTTGTGGTAAGTGTAGTCGCCATCGCAATACTTACAACCTTTGCTTTCACATTTTCCTTCTCAAATGTACTCTCAAATGACTTCATCAGATAACTCTGCTCTTCCATCAAAATAAGAAATTCCCTTTTGTCCTCAAGCATAATAAACCTCCTTTAATCCCGCAATAACCCTGTCATGGTATCTGTCAATTCCATAATCTCTTCCATCGATACATCCGCCACATAAACACGCAGCTGATCCATGGATTCCCTGATGCATTCCGGAACCTGATATTCTTCAAGTTGTTCCATGATCTGATCCACTCCATCAAGGTCAAACTGTTCTATGCACTGGTGTATCTGCTGTAATGCAGTGATCCACTCCCCGTCCGAAAACTCTTTTTTTGCATCCTCTTCCTTCTCTGCATAGGGGCGCAATATATTTTTTAAATCACGGTACATGGTAAGCACATCCGGTGTTTTTTCCTCTAACACCTCTGTCTTACCCTGTTTTCCATAATCCTCAAGTTCCTTTGCTGCCTCCGACAACGGTACTGCACCGATCAGAAGTGCAGAACTTTTTAACGCATGTACTTCAATCACATAATCACTGATCAGGCCCTCTTTCAGGCACTGTTCGATCTTATTTGCCTTACTGTCGATCATACGGTAAAATATCCGGATCGTTTTCATCAGTGCTGCCTTCGAACCACAGTGCTTTACTCCCTCTTCAAAAGAAAATCCGGTTTCCGGATTTTCCGGCTGTATTTCACTGTCAGAAATATCATTCATAAGCAGCTGCTTTGCTTCTTCCCCGGAAACTTCCTGTACAAGTTCCTTTGGAAGCCACAGCTTTAACTGATTACAGATCCGTGTGAAATCGATCGGCTTTGCAACAAATCCATTCATCCCCGCATTCAAAAATTCTTTTCTGGCATCCACCATTGCATTTGCAGTGAGCGCAATGATCGGCAGCTTTTTATACTTCTCATCCGGCAGTTCCCGGATCGTTTTCGTTGCCACAATGCCATCCATGACCGGCATCATATGATCCATCAGCACTAAATCATAATGATTCCGCTGTACCAGATCGACCGCCTGCATACCGTTTTCCGCAGTATCGATCTGCATCTGAAGCGGTTTTAACAGATCTTTCGCCACCACAAGGTTCAGGTCATTATCATCAACAAGCAGAATATGTGCTCCCGGTGCAATGAACAGACTCTCTGCCTCTTTTTCAATCACACCGGATTTCTGCTGTTCATAATTCACCGCAGACATTGGTGTAGGATCAACAATCGTCTGTTCTATCGTAAAGTAGAACTTACTTCCCTTTCCATATTCGCTTTCTACTTCAATAACTCCTCCCATCATATTGACTAAATTCTGCGATATTGTCAACCCCAGGCCGGTTCCTTCCACATAACGGTTTCTGTCTATTTCCACACGTTGAAACGCATCAAACAGTATTTTCTGGTCCTCTTTACGGATTCCGATCCCGGTATCCTCCACCGCATAATACAGCATGACTTTGTCTGCATTTTTCTGTCTGACACGTACAGTAAAACGTATGGAACCTTTCTCTGTATACTTAATGGCATTGTTTACCAGATTGGTAATGATCTGGCGGATGCGTCCCATATCCCCTTTTAATGTACATGGAATATCCGGATCAATATCATAGATCAGTTCCAGCGGACAATTTGCTATCCTGTTTTCCATACTGATCTTTAGATCATGAAACAGAGAAAATGTATCATATGGCTCATCAAACAGCTGCATTTTCCCGGATTCCATTTTTGAACAGTCCAGTACGTCATTGATGATCGTTAATAATACCCGGCCGGAACTCTGGATATTTAACAGATACTCCTGCTCCTTCGGAGAATGATGCGAACGCAGTAAAATCTCTGTAATTCCGACAATAGAATTCATCGGCGTGCGGATCTCATGCGACATATTCGACACAAAATTGGTCTTTGCACGGTTTGCATCCTCTGTCTGCAATACAAGTTCTTTCATCAGACGGTTCTGCTCCATGATCTTTGTGATATCAACAACTGTCAACATATATCCCTGTATGTAATCATCTGTTTTCAGTGCAGTCTCCTCAACCTGATAATGTCTGTTATTCCAGTCAAAAAAACCCTGGCTGCCTTTCAGAAATTCGTAAATTTCCCCATCCCCGCAATAGCTGCCACTCTCTTTAATATCGGTGACAAAATTTTCAGCCATCGGGTTTAAGAAAAGAAAATGATGATCCGCATCTGTTACCACAAATGCTTCGTTCAGATTATCAATAATATAATTTTTTGCGTTTTTGACAGGATCAAATAAACCGTATCTTACAACAGCAATACTCAGGAATATACAGGATAAAAGGATTCCAAGAGGCGTGGGATCATCGCCTTTTAAGATTCCCAACAGACGCAGAGACAGCAGGATCATTGGAGACAGCATCGCCGCAACCATAAGAAAATGAATTTTGCCTTTATTCGGCATACTTCTCTGTGAACAATACGAAGAAATGATAATACTGATACTGGTCACGATCTCTGCCAGTAAAAATGCCATATAGACATAATACATTGGTGCTGCGGATATTTCCAGTGTATATCCGCTTAAAATTGCCTTAGACGGGGACAGCCAGTAATCTTTATAGTACAAATGATGATAATCAACTGTCGCAATCAAAATATAGAATCCCACATTCACGGCAAGAAGCGTGTGGATAAACCACTGTGGAATTTTTATATTTCTCCAGCGCATTATAAACATCAGGGCACAGTAATTGCCGAAACATTTTCCAAGATACTCCATCTTCCCGATCACGATCAGTGTCTCTTTCTGACCGCCGGCAATGTAAATACTTTTTGCCACAAGCGTCACCAGACAGCAGGCAATTGTCAGGATAAGCTCCCCTTTATAGTTTGTATCTTCTTTCCGGAAAACGATCACCAATAAAGCAAAAGCCACAAGTACACCAAATATGTGAAGTGCCAGCCATTCAATCGCAAAGGTCATAACTTATGCTCCCCCTTTTGCTCCTGCACATAAATAGTACATTTTTACCATTATACCATGTCCTGGTGGGTTTGATAACTGGTTTTTCGTAAATTTTAGTTGACTTTAATTTTCAACATCTGCTGCCAAAGCCGCCCGCACTCTCTTTTTTTCAAATCTGGCTTCTTTTCAAACGTACCTGATGGATTCCTTTTACAAAACTCATTTAATTTTTCTCCTTATCTTCCCTGATATCCACAGCCTTCTCTTCCCGGCATATCCTCACTTTTCACATAGCGGGCATTGAACTCCATATTGATCTCACGCAGTTCTTTCTTCCCGTCGATGTAATCCTGGTACATTTCCACGAGTCCGGACATGCAGCCATCGCAGGCTGCATCAATGTTTCCCAGTGATTCCGCCACGATCTTCTCGCGTTCTTCTTTTGTTGTCTCTGAAATTAAATAACCCATTGCATTTCTCTCCTTTTCGTCAAATACGGCATTTTCTATTGCACATTTGATTTTATTTCGTATTTTCCTCGTTATTCCTGATTGCCGTCCAGAGGTTGCTCTTTACTTTTTCAAGACCTGCAGACAGTATCTCAAGTTCATCTTCACTCATTCCGCTTTTCATTATACCATCTGTCATCTCAAATATCTCAATAACTTTATCCGCCATCTCACATCCTTCTTCCGTGAGTGCAATCGTCCAGGAACGGCGGCAGGCGGGATTGCTCTCCCGCTTTACAAGTCCCATCTTTTCTAACCGGTCGATCGTCCGCGACATCGTCGTAACTTCGATCAGGCAGGCATCAGACAATTCTTTCTGGTTCATTGCACCGTGCTCCCTCAGTTCCTTTAAAATGTGCGGCTGTCCCTGTCCCACCGTAAGTCCAAGCTCTATAAAATACGGCCGGATAAACCGTCTTCTTAACATTTCAACATCAAAAATCTCATTTTTCACCCTAGCATCACTCCAATTCAAACTGTCCTGTATACAACTGATAATATCTGCCTTTCTGCTCTAAAAGCTCGTCATGACTGCCGCGCTCAATGATCTCACCTTTTTCAAGTACCATGATCGCATTGGAATTTCTTACGGTTGAGAGCCTGTGTGCAATGACAAATACGGTTCTTCCCTCCATAATGGCATCCATGCCTTTTTCGATCAAACGCTCCGTCCTTGTGTCGATCGAACTTGTCGCCTCGTCTAAGATCAGTACCGGAGGTTTTGCGATCGCCGCTCTTGCGATCGCGATGAGCTGCTGCTGTCCCTGAGATAAGTTGCTCCCATCTCCGTAAAGCATCGTGTCATACCCCTGCGGCAGACGGCTGATAAAGGAATCCGCATTGGCGATCTTCGCCGCCTCCCGGATCTCCTCATCCGTCGCATCCAGTTTCCCGTAACGGATATTGTCTGCGATCGTCCCGGTAAACAAATGTGTATCCTGTATGACCATGGCAAGGGAACGCCGCAGGTCATCTTTTCGAATATCTTTAACGTCGATCTCATCATATGTGATCTGTCCCGCCTGAATATCATAAAACCGGTTGATAAGGTTTACGATCGTTGTTTTTCCGGCTCCGGTCGATCCGACAAAAGCGATCTTCTGTCCCGGTTTTGCAAACAATGATATTCCGTTCAGCACCGTTTTCTCCGGCACATAGCCGAACACGACATCATGGAAACGCACATCTCCCTTTAACAGTGTCAGTTCTCCTGATGACAGTTTCCACGCATACAATCCTGTAATTTCCGCGCATTCTGTCAGTGTGCCATCCGCATTTTTGCAGACATTGCAGAGTGTCACTTTTCCCTCGTCAATCTCCTCCGTCTCGTCCATCATGTCAAAAATACGCTCTGCACCTGAGAGCGCCGACAACAGGAAATTGACCTGCTGTGTAAACTGGTTTAACGGCATCGCACTCTGTCTCACATATACAAGATATGCCGACAGGCTTCCCAAATCCATGAGCCCGCGGATCACAAACATGCCGCCGACACATGCTGAGAGCGCATAGTTAAAATAGGAAAGCGCCACGATCACCGGCACGAGCATACCTGAATGTGCCAGTGCATTTGTAGACTCCCTGCGAAACCGCTCATTCATTTCACAGAACTCTTTAAAGTTTTCCTTTTCATGGTTGAAAACTTTCTCCACCTTCTGTCCTGCCATCATCTCCTGCACAAAACCGTTGATGTTTCCGAGTTCCTGCTGCTGTCTGTGATAATATTTTTTGCTGCATTTTCCATTGTACTGCATGAACAAAAAGGTAATGACTAAAAATACCACCACGAGCATGGTCAGTTTTACGCTGAGCACCATCATCATTGTGATCGTTCCAAACAATGTCAGAAAACTCTGGATGATCATAGCAAAACTGTTGTTCATCGCCTCCTGCACCGTGTCGACATCGTTGGTAAAATGGCTCATGATCTCGCCGCGCGTGTTGTCGTCAAAATATTTCAGTGGGAGTTTCTGTGTGTGCCGGAACAGATCCATGCGGATTTCGCTCACGACTTTCTGCGAGGTGTGCACCATCAGCCGGTTATAGCCGAGCGTTGCGAGCGCACCGCACAGGTACATCACACCCATGCCGATGACTGCCAAAAGAAGTCCCTTCATATTTCCCGGCACAATGAAATTGTTGACGAGCGGTTTGATCAGATATGTGCCGCAGATTCCTGCCCCCGCACTGATAAATACAAGAATTGCCACAAGGAAAAATGCCCACTTGTAATGACCGAGATAAGTCAGGAAGTGCTTCATGGTCTTTTTCGTATCTTTTGGTCTTTTATATCCCACATACTTTGCCATTAAAGATCAGCTCCTTCCTTCTGTGATGCATAGATTTCCTGATAGATCTGATTGTCACGGAGCAGACTCTCATGTGTGCCGATTGCCTCCACATGCCCCCTGTCCATGATAATGATCTGGTCAGCATGGCGGACAGACGATATCCTCTGCGCAATGATGATCTTTGTCATATCCGGCAGTTTTTCTGCAAGCCCGCTTCGTATCTTCGCCTCCGTCGCGGTGTCCACCGCGCTTGTGGAGTCATCTAAGATCAGTACTTTCGGCTTTTTCAAAATGGCTCTGGCAATGCAGATCCTCTGTTTCTGCCCGCCGGACACATTGACTCCCTCCTGCCCCATCTCGGTATCATAACCATCCGCAAGCCGGTCCACAAACTCATCCACACAGGCAATCTGACATGCTTCTTTAATCTCATCCAATGTGGCATTTTCATTTCCCCAGCGGAGGTTATCGATCAGTGAACCGGAAAACAGCGTATTTTTCTGCAGTACCATCGCAACTGCGTCCCGAAGATGTCTGACCGGATACTCTTTTACATTGATTCCGTCGATCTTTACCTCGCCCTTTGTCACATCGTAAAGCCTTGGGATAAGCTGCACCAGTGTAGTCTTTGACGAACCGGTCTGACCGATGATGCCGACCGTCTGCCCCGGTTTGATATGGAAAGAAACATCGGAGAGCACATATTCCTTTGCAGTGTCCTTGTATTTGAACCACACATGGTCAAATTCGATCTCACCTTTTGCCACGGCAATGTCTTTTGCATTTTCATCTGTGATATCGATTTTTTCATCAATGACTTCCATGATCCGCTCTGCGGATGCCAGCGACCTTGTCATGAGCAGGAACACATTTGACATCATCATCAGGGAATTAAGAATTAACAGCACATAACTCAAAAAACTGGTGAGTTGTCCGATCATCATCTGCCCCTCATTGATCAGCCTTCCCCCGATCAAAAGGATTCCAAGGATCGTCCCGTACATCACAAACTGCATGGCGGGCATATTTAGCACTGCTGTTCCAAATGCTTTTTCAGATTCTGATTTTAAATTTTCATTGACGACACCGAACTTTTCCACTTCGTAATCGCCTCTGACATAGGATTTCACAACACGGATTGCTGTAAGATTTTCCTGAATACACCGGTTCACCTGATCGATCGCACTCTGCATGCGCCCGTAAAGCGGCCCGACATTGATAATAATAAGAATTAAAAGCACTGCTAACGTCGGCAGTGCCACAAGAAAGACCAGCGCCAGCGTCGAATTGATCCGGAATGCAAACGATGTCGCAAAAATAAGCATGACCGGACTGCGCCCGAACGGACGCATACCGGTGGACACCGCATTCTGGATGTTCGTCACATCGCTCGTCAGGCGCGTGACAAGCGACGACACACTGAAATGGTCTATATTGGAAAATGAATAAGACTGGAGTTTCTCGTACTCCGCCTTTCTTATATTTGCACCGAGTCCCTGTCCTGCAAGCGCGGAAAATTTTGCACTTCCGACACCAAGGATCAATGCCAGCACTGCACAGAGTGCCATCTGCAGACCTTTTTTTATGATATAAGTCCCGTCCGCATTTGTGACTCCATAGTCGATCAGGTCCGCCATGAGAAGCGGCACCGTGATCTCTAAGACCACCTCCACGCCAATGCATAACAAACCTGACCATGCATATTTCTTATATTCTTTCATATAAGAAAAAACTCGTTTCAACATTACTTGCACCTCCAATAGTTGCATATGCAAGTATTGTATTGCGGGGCTGAGTGGATGTCAAGAGGGAAATCAGGCTACTTCTCTTTTTCATTTTTCTCTACAACTCTTATAAAATTATCACAAACTTCCTGATAATCTTTATATCCCATAAGAAGCATCTTGTCATACATCTCAGAAAGTGCATCGAGAAACTTTTTTTCATCCCTTTTTCTTATTTTGCAAAATATCACATGATACGGCGAATTTTCTTTTACATATTCATCTCCAAAATCCACAGTTACCTTGTATTTTATAAATAACTGATCTGCCAGATAATCTTCACTATCAAGAAATACATATTGAAATTTAAAAAATGATGGGCTCTGTAATTTATAATAATTTTTCAAAATGTATCCCTCCATTTCTGTCTTCTTTATATCTTGTACATGCCCTCCAAAAGATCCGTTACGACCTACTTATCTTTTTCTGTTGCATCCTCTGATTTCTGTCCCAGAAACAGGGGATCACGCATGATTTTCTTTACCATGTAAGTTTATCTTCCTTTCATCATCTGATGCTTGAAACCGAACCTCCGCATCGCAGTTTCCTGCAGGTTTTCTGCTGGGCGCATTTAAAATTTATCGTATCCGGATTTAAATCACTATGAACTTTAACGAATAACAAATAACGAATAACAGAAAAAACTTTATCACTGAACCTGAACTATTTTGCACTATTTACCTGTGACCGCACCCTGCACGGAAAATTTTTTAAAGATCTACCTCAAACTGCACCGTCTGGTTATATTGATCCAATGCCATCTGCAATTCCATGACATTCTGAGATACCCGCTCATATTCCTGCTTGACCAGATCAAGATCATAGTTGACATACCGATACTCGGGAACTGCATTTCTGGACATATACGATGTTGTCTCCCTCGTCTTTGGAAGCTGTTTGCGCATCCGGTCAAGGACAGCCTTTCTTTTATTCAACTGCGCCATCTTTATTAAGATCGTGTCCACGCTCATCTCGGTATCCTTTACCTGCACTTTTGCGGTTGCATTTGTGACATTCAGTGCATGTTTGATCACTGCGATCTTTTCATCAATTTCTGCAATCGTTGCTGCAACCTCAGCATAATCATATTCGGGGATCACAGGCTCCTCATTGATCGCAGCCACATAGGTACTTGACGCTTCTTCCTTATTTATCCAGTATTCCTTGTCTTCTTCCAGGCTTTTAAGCCATTTATTTGCATATGCCGATGTTATTTTTTTCATTTACCTTTTTCCTCTCCCAACTATCCTTCATGATGATATCAATATAAGACATACAGAAAAGTTTGTCATTCTACCGCTAGTTTAATTTCCGAAATAAAATATACCATAAACGAACGATATCCCCGTCAATGACGAGGATATCTTCAATACTGGTATGCAATAATCTACTTAAAATTATAAAATTGTCCAAACTCGGCAGCGATTTTCCTGAGATCCATTTGTAGACTGCCTGCGGATTTTCAAATCCCATCACGGTCTGGACATCTTTCACCGTGTAACCGTGTTCTGATAGAAGCCTCTTGATCTGTCTGCCGGTCTCTTTCTGCTGGATTGATAAATACATTGGTTCCATCTCATACCTCCTTATTCATCACTGTCCCGAAACACGAATTTATTTTATCTTAACATTTTTATGTTGGGAAATCCAGATAAATCGCCTGACTAATGAATTCTGTTCTTCTAATCAGAAAATAATCTACTTTCCTGTCCTTATAGCATCTTTTTGCCAATAATTTTACCACTTTCGGCGCTATTCCCTTATTTCTCTTATTCTCGAAAAGATCTATTCCTATTTCAGGTGTATCAGAGTCCGGATTCTGCAATTCCAGACTTCCACAATAATCGCCATTTATTTCAAATACAGAAAATACTTTATCTTCTCCCTCTAAAACCTGTTCCCACATCATATCTTTGCAATGTTCATTTAAAAACAATGTATGTTCACCATTTATCTGACGATGCAATTCTACATAATTATCACGATCTTCATCCGCAATCGGGCAAATGATAAATTCATTATCTGATACATATACACTGCTGCTATTTCCCTGTTGTCTGGTATACTCCTGTCCACACTTCCAGATAGCTTTCTCTTTAAAATAAATACTGGTATCCTCGTCCGATATTTCAAAGAACACCCGTAACATATCCATATTTAATGTCTTTCCAAATCTTCTCGGTCTGGTAAACAGGGAAACCAGCGGTTTTCTGTCTAAAAATTCTTTGATCAGCAGCGTTTTATCCACATAATAATACTCTGCCTGTGCTCTGACATAATCAGAAACTCCTACCGGAAGCGGTCTTTTCTCTTTCGCGGCATCTTTTCAGGTTTTCATATTTATTTCCTCTCCTGATGGCAATATATTACTTCTTTTACGGCTGATTATAATAGAAATGCGGAAATATATCAAATTATTTTGATATATTTCCGCATGCACAATTTTAATTAAGCGGGTACTCATCCACCACTTTTCTCGCCACATCCGGATAGTTCGTAATAATTGCATCGAGTCCCATCTCACAGCAGCGCCGCATGTCTTTCTCATTATTGATCGTCCATACATGCACTAATATATTTCTCCGCCTGCAGTCCTCCAGATAATTTGGATAAAAAATTTTCGTCCACCCCGGATGCAGAGCATCTGCCCGCACAACATCCGCCACATAATCGACCGCATTTATAATTCCATCCGCATACAGTGCACCTGTTTTTAATTCCGGGCATTTTTCCTTCATACTGCGGATCGTATAATGATTGAATGAGGAAACTATGATACGATCCATCATGTCATATTTTTTTGTCAGTTCTAAAACCTTATCTTCCATTCCCGGATAAAACGTGTTTCCGGTCTTCATTTCCACATTAATGGTGAGATCCGTCGGCTTTATCAACTGATAAACTTCCTCTAATGTTGGTATCTCTTCTTTCTCATATTCCGGATGTATTTTATTAAAATTAAATTTTTTTAATTCATTACAGGTAAAGTCCTGTACACGTCCGGTTCCATCACTGACTCTGTCAAGAACCTCATCATGTATTACAACCACTTCCCCATCTTTCGTCAGATTCACATCCAGTTCGATTCCATCTGCTTTCATCTCAATGGCTTTTCGAAATGCATCCATTGTATTCTCCGGTGCATAACCACTTGCTCCACGGTGCGCCCACACTTTTATTTTTTTTGAATCCATAAATTTTTATCCCCCTTCTGCTTTGACACATTCTAATCCTGAATTTGTAATACTTCCATATGCTTACATTTCTTCCACATAGTGCACATAGTCAAAATTTCTGATCTCATCGATCAGTTCCGGTCTCATATTATAGTGATTGACTTCCAGAGTTACCACTAAAGAGGAAAATTTACCCGGCAGTTTATTTTTGGTTGTTTCAACCGTCTCTGTTTTCACATTCCGGCTTCGCATCTCCTGCAAAAACAATCCAATGCTCTTTCCATTTTCCAGTTCAAGATAAAGATCAAACACTTTTGCATGTTTCTGTAAAAAGATGTCAATTTTATTCAAAAGCCGCAATACAACAACAATGAACATCAGCGTATAGACTGCCCCTTCCACAAATCCGATTCCGATTGCCAGTCCCACACAGGCACATGCCCAAAGTCCTGCTGCTGTGGTAAGCCCCCGGACTCTTTGTTTCTCCGTTACCAATATTGTGCCTACCCCCAGGAATCCTACCCCACTGATCACCTGTGCACCGAGCCGTGCAAGATCGGCTTTCTGGTCAAAATTCATCGACATATATTCACTGGTCAGCATTACCAAAGCGGATCCAAGGCACACTAATGCATGTGTCTTGATCCCGGCTCCGCGCCGTTTTAACCCACGGTCAATTCCTATCACAGTTCCCGTTAGGATTGCCAGCGCAAGGCGTCCGCAAATCGCTACGCTGTTCCATTCTGCCATTGCGTCAATAAAAGCTCTCCACATGATTTCACCTTCCCACTATTTTATCTCCAACGAATCTTTTTGTGCATCTTAGGATAAAGAAAAAGAGCAATTTAAAATTATCTTTCAAATTGCTCTTCTCCCCATTCTCACCTGCAATTACTTTGAATATAACCGAATCCTTTTTTCTTTAATTTTTCCGTAAAATCTGTAGTAAAATGCATGCAAAAAACATTCCTTCTTAAATCCGCCGGTATACATTCCTCCAGCTCCTCTAATGGGCAATGTGACCTGTGATCCGATGTAAATTCTGTTGTATCCTGATAGATCGTTGATATTTCCCTTTTATAAAATCTGTTTAATACATCTTTGGGAATCTCATACGAATCTCCACTGTAGTAAATCTTCTCTCCTGCAAATTCAATGATATAACCAAAGCAGGAAATATCATCCGCATGTTTCACAGAAACAGCCCAAACCTTCAGTCCCTCTGCGGTAAACAGACTGCTCTCCACAGGAATATAGATATCCGGGTCGATTCCCATCAATCCAAGCAGAATCCACAAAGACTTTTCCGGATAGATGACCGTCACTTTTTTCCCAAGTACATAATAACAATAGGAAATGATAGACGGAAGACTTCCCACGTGATCTGCATGCATATGTGTTACCATAATTGTGATACCGGCGTATTTCTTTAAGAGTTCTTTCTGATACAATTTCAAAAATACACTCTCCCCGCCATCGATCACATATAGCTGATCCTTGTTTGTAAAATAGGCACTTGTATTCCCGTACAACGGATTAAATGCCGAACCACATCCCAAAAAATTTAAATCCATACGCATCACTTCCGATAATTATTTTCTTTCAGGTAATCCACACAATGCTTTGTCCAGTCTGTCTGGATAATGTCAAATCCTTTATCTGCAAGCCATCCCCATCCTTTCGCAGGATCATCGGTCAGCGAAACGTCATCGCTATGCCCTGCTGCCAGTGGAACCCGGCTGGAATATAAAATCGCATTGCCCCAGAGAATCCGCCCCTTTTTCTTCTGCATTTCCAGATAAGATTCCTGGATCACCGGAGATGTTTCTTTTTCAAACACAATCTCTGCCCCTATATAATTGATGTTCATTTTTTCAATTTTATCAGAGGCAAGATCCTCTTCCATGAAAATTGGCATATAATCGATCGTTGGTGCATAAGCTTCAATTAATTTCAAAGATTGGTCAGAAGGATCACTCTTCATTAAAATCTGATCTTCCATTCCATGTTTCTTTACTGCTTTCATAACCGGTTCAATAATATTGATGCTTCTGTCAAGATTCAGTTTACATTTTCCTTTCAAATGCTCTAACACATCATCAAATGAATTTACCGGCAGAAATGTCTGCTGCAGATCGCCGTTACAGAGTCTCATCTGTCTGATCTCACCGGCTGTATACCGTTCAATCCTGATATGTCTGTCAAGATGGCTCGGTTCCATTCCTGTGTGGAATACAAACAATTCGCCATCGATACTTTGAAACAGATCCATCTCTAAAATGTCTGCGCCCTCCTTGAGTGCAATATCAAAAGCCGCAATCGAGTTTGGCGGAATATTTCCCCCACTGGTTCCTCTGTGGGCGGCAACCAGAACACCTGTTTTTTTTCTTAATTCAATGATCGATTCCATTTAATTTTTACCCCCGTTTTTCTTTTTTGTAAAAAAAGATTTTATCTTTCCAAGTCCGTCATATCTGCCAAGCCAAAGTGCAATCGTAGAAATGATCATAAGCACTACCGTATAAACAAATGCCATTGCCTGTGCATCTATGGTCGCTGTCTCATCCGTTGCCAGCTTGATCACGATTCCAAGCGGCTGATAGGATGGATGATATAAAAATACGGATAAGTCATATTCTGATAAAAGTCCGTTAAAGTTCAATACAATGACAGATAATACGATTGGCATAATAATCGGAAGAATGACTTTCCTCATTGTATAGAGCGGTTTTGCGCCCATAACCTGTGCTGCCTCTTCCATATTTCCATCAAGTCCGACAAATCCGGCGCGGATCATTCGGTATGAAAACGGAATTTTAATAATAATGTATGCAAACAGCAGGATGATCGGCGTAGCAACCAATACCTTATCTGCCAGGAGCATTCTTGGCTCATCGTAGGTCAGCATCAAACCAAGTGCGATCATGGTTGATGGCAGCAGCCATGGGATCAGAATAAACGGTTCAAACAACTTGTCATATTTATGTTTTGCTTTTGTCACAATACGGGCAACCACAATACAGATCACAGCTACAACCAGTGCCGCCAGCAGAGAATACACAATACTTACCAGATACGGCTTATATGCAGTGGCTGAACGGAACAGTTTTTTGTAATTCTCCAGTGTAAAAGAATCTTTTCTGATCACACCTGTCTTGATCGTCAATCCATCTGTAAATGAAAATACAAGTACGTTGATGATCGGCAGCATGTAAATGATAAACATCACATAAGCTACAATATGTGCGATCACATTCATGACCGGATTTTCAATCTTTTGTTTTTCCATTTTGGCTTTTGTCTTTGAAACCGATATAAAATTGCCTTTTTTTTCAATTTTCTGCATGATTGCAAGAAGAATCGTCGTTGCAATTCCAAGGATGATTGCCAGCAGCGCTGCGATATCTCTCGATCCCGTCATATTGGCAAACGTCTTGATCATCGGGTTGATTGTCTGGAAATCCGGGCCACCAACGATCAAAGGTCCTGACATTGTGCTTAATGCTGCGATAAAAGTAAGCACTGTAATCGCAAAAATGGTAGGTTTCATTGTCGGCAGCACAATTTTAAATAAAATCGTACTCTGGGATGCCCCCATATTCTTCGCCGCCTCTATCGTATGATAATCCAGCCCTCGTATCGCATTTGTCAAAAACATCATATGATTTGATGTTCCCGAGAATGTCATAATAAAAAGTACAGCACCAAATCCGACAAACCAGTTCGGATCCAGACCTGGAAAAATATTGGTCAGCACTTTTGTCACGATTCCTGTTGAACCGTAAACGAACTTATATCCTGTAACCAAAACAACGCCGCTGTAGATCAGTGTTGACATAAATCCAAGACTTAATATTTTTGCTCCTTTGATGTCAAAGTATTCTGTAAACAGTACAACTAAAATACCGGATATATTTACGGTAATAATAGAAGCGATCGCCAGAACAAAGCTGTTCTTTAAACTCTTCATGGCCCTTGCTGATTTCATGATCTTGTCAATTGCTTCCAATGTGAAATGTCCGTCTTTTACAAATACCCTGGCAAGCAGATTTAAGTTTGGGAATACCAGAAATGTAATGATAAACCAGATTAATGCAATTTTAATAATAATGCCGGGAATATTGATTGTTCCATCCTGAATTTTTTGCTTGAGTTTATTCATAAAATATCCCTCCTAAAACTGCATGATATCCTGTGGGTTGATATAGAGGTCTATCTGTTCGTTTTCCTGATACAGCCTGCGTCCATCATTTTTCTCAAGATATTTAAGCTCCTGTCCATGACATTCCAGCACATACTTTGTCAGCACACCACTAAATTCAGCTTCTTCCACTTTGCCTGTGAGTTTCACATAACCGGCTTTTTCTTCACTGATACATCTCTCAATTCTTACAAATCCAGTCTTGTTTGTATCTAAATTTGCACCCGACTGCGTATTGACCTCAGATAAAAGTTCACCCTTTAAGCGGTTGATATCACCGATAAAATCGCAGACAAACTCACTTTTTGATTCATTATAGATCTCATACGGCGTTCCAACCTGTTCTACATATCCATTGTTAAATACGGCGATCCGGTCGGAAAGCGTCAGCGCTTCTTCCTGGTCATGCGTAACATACAATGTTGTGATACCCAGCTCTTTCTGGAGACGTTTTAATTCCATTCTCATATCAATGCGGAGTTTTGCATCCAGATTGGATAGCGGCTCATCCAGGCAAAGAATCTTAGGCTCCAGAACGATTGCTCTTGCAAGCGCTACTCTCTGCTGCTGACCACCTGACAGATCCGACACATTTTTCTTTAACTGTGATTCCGTAATCTTGATCTTAGCTGCAACTTCATGTACTTTCTGATCGATCTCTGTCTTCGATGCTTTTTTTACTTTCATTCCAAACGCAATGTTGTCATAGACTGACATTGTCGGGAAAAGCGCATAGCTTTGGAACACCATGCCAATGTTTCTTTTTTCAACCGGAAGATTTGTAACGTCCTTGTCTCCTACATATACTTTTCCTTTTGACGGTGAGAGAAAGCCAACCAGCGCCCGCAGTGAGGTGGTCTTTCCACAACCGCTTGGTCCTAAGAAGGTGAAGAACTCACCTTCTTTAATATCCAGATTCAAGTTTTCAATCGCTACAAAATCCCCATACTTTATTTCAATATTTTCAAACTTTACCATGGTGTTCTCCTAACTTTGTTTAATGTCAGCTTCCTGTATTTTTAGTTTCTTCTATATTTACTGTACATACTCAAGCTCTGCTTTCTCTACCCATGCATCCACATTTTCTGCAATGAAACTCCAGTCAAGATCCTGCGGTTTCAAAGTCTCCATTAACTCTTTAATATCATCGGAAACCTGGGCTAATGCTTCTTTCTGACATGGAATCGTTCCATAATTATTAGACCAGTCAAGCTGAACATCAGAACTTCCAAGCCAGTTTAAAAATGCTACACAGGTATCATATTTCTTAGTGCCTGCTGAAATTGCAAGAGATTCTACCACATATGGCTCTCCAATGTCCGGTGTCATGATCTGGAATTTGTAATCACGGTCTTTCTGCTCTGTCAAAACGCCGGATGCCCAGTGCTCATCCATCGGATAGGTACCATCGATCACACTTCCGACTGCGTCTTCACCATCTGCAATGTTATGTGCATTACCTAAGAATTTTGCTGCGATCTCCCATCCCTCATCAGAAATGCCAAGATCTCCGTCCGGATCCTGATAACGGCTGATGATACTTGCAAATACCGTCTTTGCTGTTCCACCGCCTAAATTATGTAACTGATACAGTCCTTTGTATTCATCTTTCGTCAGATCTGTCCAGTCAGAAGGCATATTGTCATAGTCCGCATTTCCCATTAATACTAATGGCGTTGTTGTAACCGGGTAATAATATCCGTCCGGATCGATGAGGTCTGCATCTACTCCGTCCACCCAGTCCGGTTCCCATTTCTGAAGCAAACCGTTTGCTTTTAATTTTTCGTACTCAATATTGTTCAATCCAAATGTAACGTCACAAAGAGGATTATTTTTCTCTGCGATCATACGCTCGGTTACCTCGGATGCTCCTAATGCTACCACCTCAATATCGAATCCGGCTTCTTTCGCTTTCTCGATCAGATATGCATCACGACCTTCGGTTCCGCTGTTCGTGTATACAACAAGTTTTTCATTGGAAGATGAAGTATCCTCTTTCTGGGTATCTGCCGCATCGGTCTTGTCCTCCACAGCTGCGCCCATCTGATCTGCTGCCGTGCTGCCATTGTCTGCGCTGGTATTTCCACCGCCACAGCCTGCTAATGCTGCAACCCCCATTGCTGATACAAGTAATACTGATAAAAATCTTTTTTTCATTGTAAATTCCTCCCTCTCTTTTGTTTTTGTAATGTTATCATACTTCATATTTTGAAACGTGTCAATATTATTTTATTCAATTCAACAATTTATTTTGTATTTTTTGATATTTTATTGTACTTTTTACATGTTTGTTTTTGCATGCTTTTTATTCGTCATTATACATTTTATCCATTATCCCCCTGTATTTTATTAGTTTTTTGTATTTTTCTCATATATCCGCCGGCATTTTATATCATAGTTTGTTTTTTGCAATACTTCTATCAAGTTTGTGTAAAATCCATGTAATTTTTATAACGTTATAATTTTCCTATGACTATTGACACATAAAATAATAGAATGTATACTCCGCGGATATTCTATTATCACAAACAAAAAAGGTGGAACATATCCAACATATGATTCCACCTTCCGATTCCATTTTCGCTTTACAGCTCCCGTATTTTATTTGTTAATTTCTTCATCAATCAGTTTCTGTGCACGGTTTAGTGATTCCTCTACCGGCAAGAATCCCATCAGTACATTCTCCACAGCCATTCCCACAATATTCAAAAACTTGATTTCATCAAATGCTTTGTCTGAATCCGCAGGAATTCTCCTCGTATGTGATTTGCTGAAACAGTCTTTTGATAATTCCAGCCAGGGAAACACATCTATGATATCGTATTTATTATACGTTTTCGCACATGGAGAAACGCTCCCAAGTGCTGCCATGCCAGACGCCGCCGGCTCTGTTGTGATCCATTTGATAAATGCAAATGCATCTTCTTTTCTGCGGCTGTTTTTGGAAATTCCAACTGTTCCTCCTCCATAAATCGGATTTTTTCCAGGAACCATTGCCACTCCTATATTTCCAACAACTTTTGAGCCTGCTCCTAAGATTTCCGATGCATAATTACTGAAATTGATCATCATTACAAGTTTGCCATCCGCAAAGTCTTTTGCAGATGTTTTCCACCAGTGGACCACCTTTTTATCTGTATATTGCTTGGCAGTCAGAAGTTCTTCTAATGCCTTTACGCCCGCTGTATCATTGATCACGACCATTCCATCTTTTCCATACAGATGATTTTTATGGCTGAACAGCCTTGTAAGAAATTCCGTCGCTGTGACACCCAGGTTTCCAAGTGTCAGATTTGAAAAATAATGTTCCTCCAGCCTGTCACTTGTTGCAAAAAACTCCGCAATTTTATTGTATTCTTCAAATGTCTTCGGAATTTTTAATTCCGCTTTATATTTCTCACTGTACAGTCTCTTAATAACTGTATTTTCAAACAGATCCTTTCTATAAAAAAGAAGCTGTGTACTCGGTGTGATCGGAAGCGCATACGCCTTGCCATGCACACGGGAATACTTATCTATCAATGCCGGTATGTACTCTTTATACACTTCATCAATATCCGGCGTCATATCGTCAAGCGGGACTAATATCCGTTCTGAAAGCAATGGCAGCCAGGTTACATCCATTCGGAATATATCGTAATAATCCGAATTTTCAGCTTTCATAAACTGCTCATAAATATCATCATAAGAAAATACATCAAACTGTATCTGTGTTCCGGTCTCCTCTGTATACAGTTTTGCCAGTCCCTGCAGGATCATTGTCTCCGGGCTGTCAAGGGTCAGTATCCGTAAATGATCCGCCGGTGTTTTGTTTAAAGTGATCTGATTCCACTCACGAAATCCATCATTCTCACAGATCAGTTCCTTCTCTGCCCCATTTTCCTTTGAATCTCCGATAATTTTTTCCGCAGCCATTTTCCCGACCAGACCATAGTTTAACTCATATTTGCGGTAATCCTTTTCCGGGAGAGAAGTGATCGGCGACAATGTAAAAATCGGTGTCTGATTGCCTGCTGAAAAGTTTGTAACAACATTTCTTATCTTTTCTGCAAAACGGATATTCGTCGTTATGATTGCATCGTATTCATTTTCCTGCACAAGAGTATTGATGATTGCATGGGATACACGCCTGCTGTCTGTCGTGATATGGAAAAATTTTATTTTCTCCTGCGCAAGCATCTTGTAGAGACCTCTGCAGAACTCATTTTCATTGGAAAATTTTAAAGAATCTGTTACCACAAGAACATTATGATATCTGGCTGATATGACAGTTTCTGCAATCTGCCCTCCCGCTGATTCATAATCAAATCCAATATAGTCCAGATCATCGGTCGCTTTCCGCTCCACAAAGCACAACTTTTCAAATCCTGCATATGCCTCTTTGACTTCCTTTTCTCCCAGACAGGTGATCGACGCCACCCCCATCGCCATTACAGACTTTGCCCATTGGATCATACTGTATTCTGTTTGTCTGTTATCGTTTGTGATCAGAAGTTCCGCTGTGTATCCTCTCTTTTCGGCATAACTTTTCAGGCAGTAATAAAAATCCCTGTAATGTCTGCGTTCCATTGAAGGCACGATCACACAGATAATATTGCCGCTTCCCTTCCTGAGCATCTTAGCCCGCTCATTGATCGTATATCCAAGCTTTTTAGCAGCTTCTTCCACCGCCTTTATCTTCTCACTGCTGACATTTCCTTTTCCGTTCAATACATTGGATGCCGTTCCCTGTGATACGCCGGCCATCCTCGCAACATCTATAATGGTAGCCATGTATTTCTCCTTTTTATGCGCCGCTTTTCCTTATAACGTTATTATAAGTATTATACTATAGATGTTGTGGGTTTTTCTACAAAAAAATTACCTGTCTGATTCACTCTTATATCACGATCCCATTACAGTGATCGACCTCAATTTCTTCATACCTTGTACATGACCTAACGCCATCCAATGACAGACAGCCTTCCTCTGTCTCAAAAGCACCAGATTTTCTGGTTATGACCGGATTAATCATTGCAAACTGAAACGGACCGGCAGCCACCACAATGATGATTTTCTTTACCATATAAATCTAATTTCCTTTCAACATATTATGCTTAAAACCGAACCTCCACATCGCAGTTTCCTGCAGGTTTTCTGCTGGGCGCATTTAAAATTTATCGTAGAGGCTTCGTTTATTTCATGCATAGATGCAACCATCTCCTGCATCTTTCCATTGCTTTCCCAAATTGCACCTCCAAGCTCATCCACTCTTCCACTGATTTTCTTGGCACTCTCTGAATTCTGCTCCACCTGTTCTGAAACTCCCGCAACTGTCGCTGTCAGTTTCTCTACAACCGCAGCCTGATTGGCTGCACCGTCTGCAAGGTCATTTGAGCTTGCAGCTACCTGCTCTGCCGCACTTGAAACCTCCCTTGATACATTCTGGATTCCCTTTATGGTGACTGCCATACTTTTTTCAAATTCCATAAATGAATGTAAAATACCTACAAAATCGCCTTTCCACTCTACTTCCGGCTGTGCATCAAAATGCCCGTCCGCAAATTTATAGACATTTTCTTATCGTAGAGCTATAATATTAAAATCATATAGAACAGATAGACATTGATTTTAGAAAGTGATACAAATGAAAAAGCTAAAATATTGTCCTGCTTTTGACAGGGCTTACAGCAGCGTTGATTTCAATCAATGAGAACAGGAAGAATTTCAAGAGACTTGCTGTGACTGACACACTGACCGGTATCTACAACAGGCTCGGCTTTGATGAGCAGGTTGAGCAATATATGAGGCAGAACCCGCAAAAGCACTGTGTTATGGCGATGCTTGATATTGATGATTTCAAGCTGGTAAACGACATGTATGGACATGCAGCGGGGGATGGTGTACTTAAGAAGCTTGCAGAGAGCATGAAGCAATATTTTTCAAAGGATGTTATATTAGGCAGAAACGGAGGCGATGAGTTTAGCATTTTCATGCCGGATTGCACGGTAGTGGAGGTTAAGCCTTTTCTTAAGAAGTTTACAGAAGAAACCAGGAAATTTTATTGTAAAGGTGAAGCGCATACATTTACCATTTCACTGGGCTTTGCGGAGTATCCTGTTTTGGCTGATGACCGTTCACAGCTTATGCATTGTGCGGACAAGGCACTTTATGAGGTGAAAATGCGTGGGAAGAACGGCTGCATGGCATATCGTGAGGGTGAGCAAGTAAAGAGTCGCGCAAAGCTTGGTTTTGCAATGAAGGATATTATTAATAATTTGCCTGGAGCTTTCATTGTTTACAGACAGATAAAGAAAATGATGAGATTCTGCTTGCAAACAGTGAGCTGCTTCGGCTTACAGGCTGTAAAAATATGGACGAGCTGCTTGCATATACAGGTAAGAGCTTCTGCAATCTGATACGCCCGGATGAACAGGAAAGCTGTCAAAAAAGCATATGGTCGCAGATTAACGGAGGACACTCAAATGATTATATTTTCTTTCATATGCGAAAAGCAGACGGTAAATATATTTCAGTGCTCGACCATGGCAGGATAGTGGATTCAGTGCACAATGGCAGAGTATTTTATGTGATGATTATGGACTTAAAGTCACTGCAGAGGCACTATGGAGACTGCCTGGAGCTTGGTGGAGAAGTAGAAAAAAGCAGATTGCTATTGCCGTAAATACGCAAAAAAACAGTTCGTAAAATTATACTTTTACGAACTGTTTGTATTTTTGGTCAGTTTTGCAAACTGGAAATTGTCAGCTTAGTTCATCCAACATTTGAAACATTTCATTTCCACTATCCATATTAATTTTTATTATACGCCATCGTATACAGTGAAATGCCATTTTTCAATTTTTTCTCGCCACATAGTTCCATTCCACATCTAGTATATTTTTTTACTTTTAACGGCGTATCAGTATCCAGAATACAGGGAATATCCTTTGTGTCCGCCTCGGCAAAAGGTTGCTCCAAAATCTTGCGCATATATCCTTTTCCCTGAAATTCTCGCAGGACAACAACCATGGATACTGCAATATAGTCATGCTCTTTTTTGAAAATCTTCGCATACTGTTCGTCTCCGCTTTGTGCCATAGCTATCAGTGCCTTAGGCGGTAACTCGCATAAAAGTCGCTTGATCATATGTAAGGTCGGACCCATCGAAGGTTTTGCCCTCTTACTCCAATAAGCAAGATATCCCTCTCCTATTTCCGATGTGGTATACAGAGTTCCTGCTCTGTAAAACCATTCCGTCATAATCTCAAAGCCTTTTATTGTTTGCTCTCTTGTGAGCATCGTAACAGTTCCGGCTTTTTCATCAGCAAATGCCTCACCGATTCTTCTGCCAATGTCTGCAATTTCTTTCCTTGATTTATTTTCCACTTTTATCATGGATATTCCTCCACCAATTCCGATTTATAACCAGCCAAATTTCATGTGGCCCGTTCATTTATTTCTTGAATTTATATTTTCCCTTTCCATGACCTGATACTGGTTCAATAATATCCGCCTGCACCAAATTGGAAAGAAGTTTCGAAGTGCCTGAACTTTTCAGCTCAAGAAGTTCCATAACTGCACTTCTTCCAAATACTCCATCAAAGCCAAACTTCTCAAAGAGTCTATGGATATGAACCGTCGTTTTTACTGTGAAATCGCTGCCTTTTGCGGAAAGCACGCTTTCAATATCCACTTTTACACCTTGAATGTCCACTTTTCCTTTGTTCAGAAGTCCGCTTATGTGAAGATTTCGATTTTGAAGTTCATTTTGCTCGTTCAAAAGCAGGTTTCTAAGAAACAGTTCCAGATATTCTGTTGTTTCATAAATACCTTTTTGCAGGTTCGTATAGTTGGCACGGACAAGTGCATTTCTGAAATACCATGCATTTTCCGCAAAAATATCATTGGTTGCAGCAAAACCCAGTGTTCTCAAATATTTAATAAAAAATACTGCTGTTGTCCTCGTATTGCCTTCCCCGAAGATATGAATTTGCCATAACCTTGAAATAAATACTGCAAGATGATGGATAATCTCATCCATTGAAAGACCTTTATAGCTAAAATCTTTCTCCTGTGAAAAATCATATTCAAGCGTTGCTCTCAATTCAGAAGCGCTACCATACATAACGGTTGCCCCATCAAGGACCCATTCTTTCTTTGTGATGTTATAATCTCTAATCTTTCCAGCATGGTTGTAAATCCCCTGAAAGAGTTTGCGGTGGATAGCGATATACTCATTTGGCGAAAATGAGAACGCAGTTTCTGAAAGGATTTCTACAATACGTAAAGAAACCTTATCCGCTTCTTCGGTACGCTCATCGTCTGATAAATGCACTGGTCTTTCTTCATAGTAACTGTCAATAAGGTTCTGCGCTTCTTTCATTGTTATTTTGCCTTCAATATTCTGAATGGCAGTATCAATCAGATATTTAGATGGTTTGAGTCCGTCCACCGCCTGAAGTCCGATTGCTGTACTCCAAGCATAACCCTTATGCGCTTTATCCGGTTCAGATTCTCTTAAATATTCCTTAAATGGGTCTTTTTCCATATCCACTACCTCGTTTTCCATAGTTTCATATTTCCTTTGCATCTGTAATCAATTCGTCTGTCAACTTACGTTTTTCTTTAAAAATTTTTCTATCAAATCAATATAGTACTCTGACTGAACTATGAATAAACCGCTGCTTATAGTTTAGGTCAGAAGCCACTACTTCATAGAATCCTCTGCCATATTTCTGATCCTCTTCAGATTCACCTTTTCAATAGACAATACATTCAATAATTTTGCAGCAAAATCGATCTGTTCGTCCGCTTTGGTAGTATAGAACGGATATTCATAAATCAGAAATCTGTATTCTTTTCCAAGCTTTTCGGCATATGGCATCCACATTTCCATTATATCAGTAGCTTTCCTTCCGTACAAGAAAAACATTCCATCCGTTTGTACCAAGTGTTGATTGACACTTTTCATTTTAGCACACCCCCGCCCTCCTATTATCAATAGGAGGGCAAAGATTAGAATTATTATCCTTTTAATTACTATCAGACTTCAACAAATACCGCTCCCATACTACACAAAAAAGTTCTTTACGTTCATAATCAAAAAAAGAACAATCCGTGTCAACTTACTTGCTGTTCTCCTAATTATTCCTTTCATATCTTTATTCAACTTTTCTTCTCGTGATTCTTCCAGTGTCATATCATTTGAAAGAACACCAAATAGTGACTTAGCAACGTCTACTCTGTCCTGATATGGGTTAGACAATTTTGCGACGACTTTTCCGTTACGAGTAATATAAATATCCTCTGTTTCTGCAAGCATAAGATATTTGCCTAAATTAGTTTTTACTTCAGTTGCGGTAATAAACATATCATCACCTTTCTTGAAAAATAAATTATTATCGTCTTAAAAAGATAATCTCTGTTTTCAATTATGTTATACACAATCAAACAATTTCATCAATAGAATCGTTCGATTTTCTTTTTTCCCCTTATGAATGCATATAAACAAGTAAGTGTTCAAAATTTTTTCTCTATAACATTTATTTATCGGAATTTATCAATTCGTTTAATGCTGTATACTCTCTCAAATACATGCCACTTCGCATCTCATGAATTCCCTTATACGAATCATACTGTGAGAAAATATTTTTGATTTCCGATATCTCAAGCCACCTTGGTTCCATACCAACTTGTATTTCTCTTTCGGTCTGTTTTATTTCCGTTGTGCCTATTGCTTTGCAGATAAAATACCGATTAACCCATTTCCAGTCCCCGTAATATTCATCAATTTCTAACAAGCACTGTGAGGTTTCTACTACTATACCTGTTTCTTCAGCAATTTCCCGAATGCAGCACTCTTCATCACTTTCATTGCTTTCCAAACCTCCGCCGGGAATCATCCACTGATTTGTCTTTGCTTCATATGAAAGTAAGATACGTTCTCCCTCTATAACTATACCTCTGCAGGCAGTTCTGGTTTTATCCCAATTACCACAATAATTTTCTCCGACAATTTCTATCGTTTTCACTTTCGTCTATCCTCCAATCAATTTTAACTGTTCCGACTAGTTAGCAAATCTGAAAATCGGAATTTTTTTCCTTATAAAGACATCAATTCTTTTCTCATTTCTTTATCATATTTCTCTAATGCATAACGATATGCTGTTCGTGGCATTTGCACATAATTATCAATCAAATAATTAGTTACCGCATCTTTATCAACTTGCGAAAAGCTTTTCAACATCCAACCATATCCTTTTTGAACCAAATCATGCTTATCAGACATAAGTAAATCTGAAATTATTAAAGGATCAATCCCATCATAATCATCATGCAGAATAGCTGGAATAAGTATTACAGCAGATGCACGTCGAACCCAAAAATCTTCATCTTTTGTCCACTTTTTAATTTTAGAGAAAAGTGATTTTTGTCTTCTTAGTAACTCCCCAAATGCATGTGTACAAAAATCATCACAATCCCCCCAACCGCGCACATATTTTTTTAACCAACTATAAAAGATATCATAAGTGTCCTCATTATACTGTACTTTTACTTTATATGCCCAATCAAATGCAATTACTCCTAACCCCCAACTATGTTGTTCCAACAGTTCCTCACACAAGAAGAAAACATTATCTATAGTTTTATCCTTTATTTCCCTATACAATTTTGCCGATAATTTCCTAATATCTCCCGTAACCACATGTTTTCCATCTGGTACGTTATTAGCTAATAAATTCATTTCATAAATTGCCTGCTCTACGATTACATTCATTCCAATCCACCTCCTATTTCATCATATGGTCCTGTAATCTCTATCGTGTTATCATCAGGATCTTTCATTGAAAAATAGTAATACGGATTTCGTGCATTAATGTATCTAATTTCTGTAATATTCCTACCTATTCCCAGGGCACATATCCTATCATATTCTTTTTTCAAATCATTTGTAGATATGTTAATAACAACCTTCCCTGTATTTTTCATTTCAGCAATTCTAACACAATCATCATATTCCTCGTATGTTTTTCCTTTGGTTGTTACTTTATCTGGATTTTTAGAATCAAAATATCCATTCATTATGGATAAACATAATCCATCAATATTAAATACAGCAAACCTATTCATATTTTGTGCTGTCACATCTCGTTCTAATAACAGTTTATAAAACTGTACTGATTTATCAAAATCTTTAGAAATAAGATATATCGAACCGTATGTTATCATAATTAACCTCCTCCTAAAAAATTTCAAACTTTGTTAATCCTACGAACTCTTTTCTTGATTTACGTGACTTCGCATCTTCACTTGTAAATACCCCTGCCGGCGTTAATCATTTATCTATATCCTTTCTGCAAACTGAAAGTTAATTACATTTTTTAACTACTGCAAACATTAAGTTATTAAAATTGGGCAGCGCACTGGTGATACCTTTTTCTATTATTTCCAAACCGTTTCTTGCTATTTCGTCCTCAAAGTTTTTGAATGATACCATTCTGCACGATGTTCCAGCCACCATCATTTTTCCAGATTTATGCTCCTTTTCTTGAAGTTCAAATGCTTGGCTAATATCGCTTCGCATCTCAAATTCTCCATCGCCCATTGTACAAATAAGTGCCAATCCCTCTGGTTTCAAATGCTTATGAATGAATTGATAAAATCTATTTCTGTCCTCATCAAGAACGAGCATATGAATAACTGCAATACCATAGATGAAATCAAATAATTCATCCATATTGTCTGCCAAGCAATCCAATACACTAAAGTTCTTCTCAAAATCCGGCATTATTCTCTTGCAATACGCAATGGCCTCGTTTGAAATATCGATCGCCATTAAATTATAACCGGCACCTAATACTGCCTTTGAATCTCTTCCTTCACCACACCCAATTTCCAACAAACAATGTTCGGGTTGTATATTATATTTTTTGATTATCTCCATTACAATAGGGCTATTCTGGTCGCTTGCCCAACGGACACCATTCTGATGTGCAATTTTATATCTTTCCTCATAAGCGGCGTAGTATTTTCTGTTGTCGTTCTTCATAATATACCTACTATTATGTATCGTTTCAGAAACTTTGAACCCCAGTTTCTCATACAAAGAAATGGCTCTTTTGTTTTTTATAAATACATACAATATAATAGGTGCACGAACAGATGCACAGCACTTCTTTACTACTTCCGAACCAATTCCGTGATTTTGAAACTCAGGAAACACAAACAAATCATCTATTTCAAATTGTCCGTCTTCATTTTGATAAAAATGATAATATCCTGCTTTTTCACCATTGGCATGAACAGTTGTATATTCATCAATCGAATTTTCTATCTTTTTACGAATCCAGTTCATTACCTTTGGATAATCAATTGTTTCCAATTGTTCATAATCGTGAATCAGCTGCCTGCACAATTCATAGATTGGCTCAATATCTTCTTCTTTTGCTTTTTCGTATGTTATATTCATAAGCCACCTTTCATTGCTTTCCAAACCTCCGCCAATATCTATCGTTTTCATTTTCGTCCATCCTCCAATCAATTTTAACTGTTCTGACTATCTAGCAGGTTTGCAAACTGGAAGTTACAAATCCAGTTGAAGCACGATTTCTTCATCATTCATCTCTCCCGTATCACGAAACCCTGCCTTACGATATATAGATAGTGCAGTTGTATTTGTTTCTTTGGTTGATAAGCGAATATTGTTTGCACCATGTTCCCTAAAATATTGAATAATTACTTGTAAAGCTGCTGTTCCATACCCATTTCCCTGCAATCTTTCGTCAATCATAAATCTCCACAGCCAGTATCTGTCATTCGGATCATCATATTCCTCATCAAACGCAAACATGGTAAATCCCACTATTTTTTCATTACAAAATATAACAAAAGGACGAGCCACCTCCTCGTTTTCTTTTGCAGACTTCCAAGAATCCTCATTTGAAGCTATATATTGCATTTGGTTGCTTGCAACTTTCAATTCAAAACATTGTTTCATGTTATCTTCCGTTAAGTCTATTAGTTCTATTTTCATTTCCAAACTCCTTTATATAATCTATTTGTCAAATTCCGATTTCTCAGTTTCAAAAACTTGAAGTTGTCAATAGCGTTTAACAAAATTAAGATTCTTTTTATTCCTTTATTCTGCCTTATTAAGATGCCACAAATCAAGAATACTTCTCAATTTGTGGCACTAATTCATTAAACAAAATGTGCTATAATCGAATGTCTTTCTTCAACTATATTAAACCTAAATATTTTTCGACACAAGCTAATGTGCCATCAACTGTACTATCCTCAGTTCTCTCTATCCAAAAGAAAGGACTGACCTTAATTTCCTTTATACGATTTACATTAAGTTCATATAAGGTAGTATTTACAGTCTGCTTTGCTTTTTCTATATTAGAAGCCGAATTTATGTACTGAAGAAAACCTTGATGATCCGGTCTGTTACCATATTCATCTACAAGATTAGATGGATCTTTTATGAGAAATACAACCCTCGCTGGTTCTGAAAAGGCAAGTGCCTGAGCAACTGTAAGATGACAGTCACACAAAACCTTCTTCTTCTCTGACAGGCGAATCAAATCAAGAAGAACAAATTCTAACTGCTCATGAGTTGTCTTCAACAACCAATTCTTATATTCTTTTACTGTTCTTCCAAAAAAAGCATCTGCACTTTTAAAATAAGCATTCATAGCAGGCTGATATAATGGATCTGATATTTTTCTGTGTTCATCAAATCGCTCATCAATATCATATATTTCGAATCCATACTTTTTCGCCAATGCGCATGAAATAGTTGTTTTCCCACCACATGGTGTTCCCGCTATAAAATAAACATTTTTTAAGTACTCTTTCATTACATTATCTTGAAATATCATTACAAAATCTCCTTTATTAAATAGTTTTTGTGTTTTGTCTATACATAAAACTATTTAACATAGTCCTATGTATTTAGATATTTCTTAAACGTAAAAACATCATCATTTCTGTCACCTCCCCAATTTACGATTTGCATTTCTCTTTTCACATCTTGATTATATCAGTTCCTTTTCGGCGGCACAATAAAAAAATTGTCCTTAAGAAACAAAAGGCATCACATATGTTACCCATAGATGACTTAGCGGCATTACAAGTACCATTGCAGGTATCATATCGGCTATTGGAAATTCCTTTACATTCATCATCCGAAAACCTGTTGCTACAAGAAGTACGCCGCCACAGGCTTTGAAATTCTTCATTCGTTTTATTCTGACCGGGAATAACCTTAGAAATAACTTTTTCCATGCCCATTCCCATTTTCTGTATAAGCTTTCCAAAGTGAATAATCAGACCGATTACAGTTCCTAAAATGATGGAAAGAATAACGGCAGGCATATTTTTCATTAATATAATTGAACTGATGCCCATAGTCATTCCACAGGCACCAAGAACTAAATTAAGATTAGCCTTGAAAATACATTTCCGGATTCAATTAAACCAGAAATAAAAAAGAGACCAGACTACTCTGATCTCTAGTGAGGCATCGGGGACTCGAACCCCGGACAACTTGATTAAAAGTCAAGTGCTCTACCACCTGAGCTAATGCCCCATAATGCCCAAAGCCGGAATCGAACCAGCGACACAAGGATTTTCAGTCCTCTGCTCTACCAACTGAGCTATCTGGGCTTAAATTGCGGGAGCAGGATTTGAACCTACGACCTTCGGGTTATGAGCCCGACGAGCTGCCTGACTGCTCTACCCCGCGACAATCAACTTTGATATCCTAGTCTCATTCGTAAAATATCAAATCATTACCCACCAAAAGAAATTTATCTTTTGGAATGGGCGGAGAAGGATTCGAACCTTCGAAAGCGTAGCTAACAGATTTACAGTCTGCCCCCTTTGGCCACTCGGGAATCCGCCCATGAAGCCGACGACCGGACTTGAACCGGTAACCTGCTGATTACAAATCAGCTGCTCTGCCAATTGAGCCACGTCGGCACGGATGGGGCCTACAGGGCTCGAACCTGTGACCCTCTGCTTGTAAGGCAGATGCTCTCCCAGCTGAGCTAAGACCCCATATACCTGTATCTCTTGCGGTTCTGATTACTCTTTCCCGCAACCGACTTGCTTATTATACTATCATCTCATCGCAAATGTCAACACTTTTTTCAATTTTTTTAATTATCGTCTCCGACTTTTGCCGTCCTTGCCTGACTTTTACGATCCTCAACTGCAGAATTTACAGAAAGACGGCTCTAAAAGCAGAAAAGTCCAGCAATCGCTGAACTTTTCTACAATCTGCAATATTTTACCGCAATTTTTATTTAAAATATTTTACACCTGATTCAAAAATCTTCAGATCCTGTTCTCCATAAATATTGATCGCAACATGATCCCCACGACGTTCTGAATGAGCCATCTTACCAAGTACACGTCCATCCGGGCTTGTGATACCTTCAATCGCACGATAGGAACCATTAACATTCCACTCTTCATTCATGCTGATCTTACCTTCAGGATCACAGTACTGCGTTGCAACCTGTCCGTTAGCGAAAAGCCGGTCCAGCCATTCCTCACTTGCAACGAATCTTCCTTCTCCATGGGAAGCCGGATTCGTATAGACTCCGCCAAGCTCTGCTCCCTGCAGCCATGGGGACTTATTGGTTACAACTTTCGTATAAACCATCTTAGAAATATGACGGCCGATGGTATTGTATGTCAGGGTCGGTGAATCTTCCGTCTGACCTGTGATCTTACCGTATGGTACAAGCCCCAGCTTGATCAGTGCCTGGAATCCGTTACAAATTCCCAGTGCCAGTCCGTCTCTTTCATTCAACAATTTCTCTACCGCTTCTTTAATCTTTGCATTCTGGAATGCCGTTGCAAAGAATTTGGCAGAACCATCCGGTTCATCT
>ERZ773243.857-NODE-857-length-38779-cov-10.912044_pt1 | contig 38779 bp, 37 predicted proteins | sample MGYA00580520_ERZ773243 | MGnify/ENA primary metagenome ERZ773243 (study PRJEB29015, sample SAMEA2737747) | human gut metagenome | biome: human gut; feature: human-associated habitat; material: faeces | place: China | collected 2012 ... | reverse complement strand
TTTGCCCGCTTTTTGTCGTTTCCCTTGCACCTATTATAGCACAGATTGCCGGGATTGCCTTGTGTCGCAATGCTTTTTGGGTTGGTCAGCAGACATTAATGAAGAAAACAAGGCAGCAATGCGTCGGAACAGGCAGAAGCGTGAATCCTTGCAGCGGGACATCAACCGTTTGACCCGGCAGTTGGAAGCCAAGTATGACAAGCTGACAGAATTGGAATTGCAGCATACGCAGGACAAACTGGCAGAATTGCCGGAAATCAAGCCGCTGCAAATTTTCACTGATGACTGCACCAGCGAATCTATGGTCAGGCTGCTTCGGGATAACCAAGGGCGCATGGCACTCATCTTCGCCGAGGGTGGAGCGTTTGACAACATCATCGGGCGATATACCAAGAAGCCGAACCTCGACGTGTGGCTGAAAGGTATCTGCGGTGATACCATCCGTGTAGACCGCATCAACCGTGAGCCTGACTACATCCGAAATCCAGCATTGTCCATGATTATCAGCGCCCAGCCAAGCGTCTTGAGCGAGATTATGCAGAATGGTCTGCTGGATGGACGAGGCTTTCTGGCGAGATTGTTTTACATCAATATTTCCAGTAACGTTATGCCGAAGACTTTCCGTTCCGCACCGATTCCAGCGGCTGTGCAGAGGGATTATGAGGGCTTGATTTTTCATTTGCTTGAAAGGGAAACGACTGCACTGCACCTTGCGCCGGAAGCAGTAAACCGGATGGACAAACTTTGCCGCAGCATCGAAGCCTATCTCCGCAATGAACACCGCGACATGCGGGAATGGGGAAGCAAGTATATCGGGCTGGTGCTTCGGATTGCCGGGCTGCTGCATATTGCTGCGGACGGGGATGGAGACATCCAAATGGAAACGGTTGAAAATGCCATCCAGATTGGCAGCTATGCCTTTTACCATGCGCTGTATGCTTATTCCATATTGGGAGCAGACGAAACGGTTGAAAAAGCCCTGCATGTCGTTACGAAACTGCGAAAACTCAGCGTGACGCGCATCAGCCGTTCAGACCTGTATCAGAAATGCCGCGGAAGATTTTTTCGGGATGCCAAGGACATGGAGCCTGTACTGACTCTTTTGGAACAGCACGGGTATATTTGGATGGATATTCCGACCTATTCCGGCGTAGGACGGCCGTCAGCCGGGACAATTTATATCAATCCAGCAGCTTTGAAAGATGACTTTTCAGCGTAAATAGTGTTTTCAGAACGGAAATTGCAAAGGAGAAAAACTATGAGTTCACCCAGCTATGCCATTATGCGCTTCGCCAAATACAAAGGCCCGGAAATCGGCCGAATTGAAGCACATAATGAGCGCGCAAAAGAAAAATACGCCAGCAACCCGGATATTGACCGCAGCCGCAGCGACTTGAACTGCCACCTTATTCATCCGCCGCAGCATTACCACGCTGAGGCTGAGAGGCAAATTGCAGATGCCGGATGCCGCGTAAGGTCAGACAGCATTCGACTGGTGGAAGTGCTTTTCACGGTCAGCACCGGGTACTTCGATGATAAATCACCTGATGAAATCCGTACATATTATGAACGTTCGCTTGCGTTCTTGCAGGAACATCAACGTTCGGAAACAATTGTCTCTGCTATGATTCATATGGACGAGGGGACGCCGCATATGCATGTGGTCTTTGTACCGCTGACGGCGGACAAGCGTCTCAGTGCGAAAGACATTATCGGCAACCGCAAGAAGCTGATTCAGTGGCAGGATGAATATTACGAGTACATGTCAGTGCGGTATCCGGAGCTTTGCCGCGGCGAATCCGCTGCGCAGACAGGGCGTACACACATGACTGTGCAGGAGTTTAAGGAATTTACCAAAGATATTCGCAAAATGACGAAACTGGCTGACAAGGTGGAGGTGCTGCTGAGTGGTGCAAACCTTCTGAACAGCAAAAGCCGGTTAGAACAGCTTGTGCCGATGGTAAAGGACTTGCTGCTGCGGTTCGGCAAAATGAAAGCCCAGCTTGGACAGTATCAGGAAGCATTTACGTCCGTTATGGTTGAAAACGAACGGCTGAAAAAGGAAAACGAAAAACTGGATTCGACGTGTAGAGCGTATCACAGCCGCGATTTCAGCAATATGTCAGCAATTCAGCAGCTGGAACAGCGCTGTCTGCGGTATGAACAGCAGCTGTCTGCTATTCCGGCGGGAGTTGTGGCAAGGTATTCCCAGCAGCAGCGCAAGGCGCAGAAAGAAGTCAGTGAAAGAAATTACTGATTGGGGAGGAAAAAGAAAATGAACAGAAGCCCAAAGTTTTTTCAATCGAAGCAGTACGACCGATGTTATGAGAAGGTGAAGCAGAGAAATGAAGGCAGCCGATGAATGGCAGGAACTTACGAATATTCTGAGCAATCTCATTGCCAAATACGCCTGTGTATTGAGCGGAATGCCTGTTCATCAGCAGGAGGACAAGCCAGAACTTCGCCCGGATGCAACAACAATGCCCAAAGTCGCCATTGCCTAACCTAAAACAGCGTGATATAATTTTCATTGCATAACCTGTCTAAACCTTCTGCGGAGGAAATCAAAAAACTCCGCAGAAGGTGATTGGAGAAGACGATGAAGGAAAGAACGAAGGTATACCTATATACCCGCGTGTCCACCGCCATGCAGATTGATGGCTATTCGCTTGAAGCTCAGAAAAACCGGATAAAAGCCTATGCTGAGTTCAACGACTATGAAATTGCCGGCGAATATGAGGATGCCGGAAAATCTGGCAAATCCATTGAGGGACGTATCGAGTTCAGCCGCATGATGGATGACATCAAATGCAGCAAGGATCATGTATCTTATGTGCTGGTGTTTAAGCTATCCCGGTTCGGGCGCAATGCGGCTGATGTACTTTCCACGCTTCAGGTGATGCAGGACTTCGGTGTAAATCTGATCTGCGTAGAAGATGGCATTGACAGCTCCAAGGATGCCGGCAAGCTGATGATCTCCGTCCTGTCCGCTGTGGCTGAAATCGAACGTGAAAACATCCGCATTCAGACTATGGAAGGACGCATTCAAAAAGCCCGTGAAGGCAAATGGAACGGCGGCTTTGCCCCGTATGGCTACGATCTTATCAACGGCGAACTTCACATTAACGAAGAAGAAGCCAAAACCGTCCGGCTGATTTATGAGCTGTACGTCCATAAAAAGATGGGCGGACGGTTGATTGCGCAATACTTGGAAAGCCATGACATTAAAAAGCTATCCCATAAGAACACGCGGGGCGATATGTTCGCAGCAGCCTACATACAGGATATTCTGCGAAACCCCACCTACTGCGGCAAAATCGCCTATGGACGCAGAAAGCAGGAAAAGGTTCATGGCACCCGCAACGATTACCGTATTGTGTGGAATGATGATTACCTTCTGACCGACGGCATCCATCAGCCTATCGTTTCCGTAGAAGACTGGGAGGAAGCACAGGCCAGACTTCGTTCGCAGGCAACAAAATATAAACGCTATGATCGGCAGGAAAACGAACACGCTTATCTGCTGACGGGCATCATCAAATGCCCGGAATGCGGTGCAGGTATGTATGTCAGCAAGAGTGTAAAGAAGAAGCCGGACGGTTCTTATTACAAGGAGTTCCGCTATTATGGCTGCAAGCATCGGCGGATGGATAAAGGACAGAAGTGTACCTTCAAAAATCAGCTGCCGATGGAGCTGATGGATCAAGCCATTGCGGAGGTAATCGTTTCGCTTGTCAGCCGTCCCGACTTTGCAGCAATGATGGCAGAGAAAATCAATGCGGAAATCGACATATCTGCGCTGCTGGAAGAAATTGCACATTATGAAAAGCAGCTGCGCCAGCAGTATGCGGTGAAGGATAGACTGGCAGAGGACATCGACCAACTTGACCCGGATGACCGCCATTATCAGCGAAGAAAATCCGACCTTGAAGAACGGCTCTATAAGATGTATGATAAAATTGAGGAGACAGAGGAGCATTTAATCGAGGCACGAGCCAAGAAACAAGCTATTGATGCTGACCGTATCACACGAGACAACATCCTCAGTATCCTCATGAACTTCGAGAAACTTTACAGCGTTATGAGCGACATCGAAAAGCGTGACCTGATGGCAACAATGATTGCAGACATCCAGGTATACCCGCAGCGCCAGCCGAATGGTCAATGGCTGAAATCCATTCACTTCAAGCTGCCGCTGATTGCTGAGGAAGAACTGCAATTTAGTTTAGACAAAAAAGATTGGCTTGAAACTGTTATGTCATTGGTCCAACAAAAGCCGGATGATATCGTCAAGGTCAGCATCGACGCGGACGAGTTGGCCGTCACCAAGGCCGAAAGAAAGGCGCCTATGGCGAGATTCAGGCGCGCGTGAAGGAACAGACCGGCTTGAACGTCACGCCGCTATACATCGCACAGGTAAAACGGAAGCATGGGATTATCGAGCGCGAGTGCTACAACAAGGCAAAATCCGAGAGCGCAAAGATGCTGATCTGCCCGCCGGATAAGGAAAAGGCGATTGAAGATGCACTGAGGTTCTTTGGGATGATTGCGTAAAGATTTCAAACCGGATCGGTCGGGGAATACTACCCGCTCGATCCGGTTTAATAAACTGAACCGATGTAAATCTGAGCCAGAAACGAATCCGATGGATTGATAGGACGTCGTTCTATGTTATTTTTTCGTCGTGACAAATTTCTTGTTGACGAAATGGAGATTTCATGTTATACTGCCATCAGCGAAAAGGATTCTAAAGATCCATACCTGTTATTTATCGCTCATGACAAATTGAGGTGAACCCATGAAGTTAGGCGAACTGGCAACCGTCCGAAGCGGGCTGGTTTTATCCAGAAAACAGGCGCGCAAAGGCGCCCCCGTCAAGATGCGGTATCCCCTACTGAGCTTTCGCGCCATCCACCCAAACGGATACATCGACATGGAACAGCTGGATGGTTTTGACGCCGCGGAGCAGTTATCGCCGGAGTACCTGACACAGGTCGGCGACGTCATCATCCGCCTGACCTCGCCGTACACCGCTGTTCTCATCAATGAGGCATCCGTCGGTATGGTGGTTTCATCAAACTTCGTCATCATCCGTGTTGATCGAAGCAGGCTCCTGCCCGGATATCTGGTCTGGCTGATCAACACGCCGAAGATCAGGAAAGCCATTTATGAAAACACCAGCAGCAACATGCTGGGCGCCATCAACGCCAGATTCTTTTCCGAATTTGAAATTCCCCCGCTGTCCATCCTCCAGCAGCAGAAAATCGCCGAACTGCATCTGCTGGCGAAAAAGGAGACGGCGCTGCTTCGCCAGTTGTCGGCAGAGAAGGAGCGCTACTACGATCTGCTGATCCGCAATGTACATTCGATCATGAAATGAGGTATGCACCATGACGACCCGCAACGATATCGAACGCGTTCTCTGGAAGGCCTGCGACAGCTTCCGGGGAAAAATCGACAGTTCCCGCTACAAGGACTACATCCTTTCCATGCTGTTCGTGAAATACTTGAGCGACGTCACCCTCGAAAGACGCGCCCTGTACATGGAGCAGTACGACGGTGACGAACGGCGCGTCGAGCGCGCCATGAGCCGGGAGCGGTTCTCCCTCGACAGGGAATCCACCTTCGATTATCTGTACGAAAACCGCACGGATACGGAGATCGGCCAGAAGATCAACGTCGCCCTTTCCCACATCGAGGATCACAACAGCGGAAAGCTGCGCAACGTGTTCCGCGCCATCGACTTCAACTCCCAGGTTGACTTCGGCGACGTCAAGGAAAAGAACGCGACACTCCGCAATCTGCTGGAAGACTTCCACGACCTCGATCTTCGTCCCGGTCAGCTCGGCTCCGCAGACATCATCGGCGACGCTTATGAGTACATGATCGCCAACTTTGCCTCCGACGCAGGCAAAAAAGGCGGCGAGTTCTTCACGCCAAGCCAGGTATCCGAGCTGGTGGCCTCGCTCGTCAAGCCGCAGGAAAACGACCGCATCTACGACCCCACCTGCGGAAGCGGTGGCCTGCTGCTCAAGGCCTACAAAATGGTGCCCAGCGGCAAGGTTGCCGTCTACGGTCAGGAGCTGAACGCCCAGACTTGGGCGCTCTGCACGATGAACATGTTCCTCCACGGCGTGGATGACGCCCGCATCTGGCAGGGCGACACGCTCTCCAATCCGCAGAACCTCGAGGACGACAAGCTCATGAAGTTCCAGGTGGTGGTCGCCAATCCCCCCTTCAGTCTGGACAAATGGGACAGCGGCTTCCTCTCGAAGGCCGGTCCGGATGAAAAAGGAAAGAAGCCGGAGAAAATGACCGCCTCTCTGGACGAACACCATCGGTTCGACTGGGGCGTTCCGCCCTCCTCCAAGGGCGACTATGCCTTTGTGCTCCACATGCTGCACAGTCTGGATGCAGAAAACGGGCGCATGGCCGTCGTGCTGCCCCACGGCGTGCTCTTTCGCGGTGCCAGCGAGGGCAAGATTCGCAAGCAGCTGGTTGAAATGAACCTGCTGGACGCGGTTATCGGCCTGCCCGCAAACCTGTTCTACGGCACGGGCATCCCCGCCTGCATTCTGGTGTTCAAAAAGGGCCGCACCTGCGACGACGTCCTGTTCATCGACGCCTCCGGCGAGGGCAATTACGAAAAGGGCAAGAACCAGAATCTCCTGCGGGACAGCGATATTGCCCGCATCGTCAGCACCTACGAGGCGCGCGAGACCAAGGTGGACAAGTACAGCTACCGCGCCTCCCGCGCTGAAATCCGCGAGAACGACTACAACCTGAACATCCCCCGGTATGTGGATACCTTTGAGGAGGAGGAGTTGGTGGACATCGACGAGGTGAAGCGGAATATCGCCAGCATTGATGCGGAACTGACGCAGGTGCAGGCGCAGATGGCGAAGTATCTGGAGGAGCTGGGATTATGAGCAATGAGATTGAATCCGCACAGATGGCTGGTGTCGAGGCAGAACGGGATTTCGCCATTTTCCAGAACAAAGGATATCAGGGGCTGTACGGAGGGCTTGGCGTCAAGGAAATCCACGAGCGCAAGGGCCTGAAGAAGAACGAGAAAATCCTCGACCACATGGGCAGCACCGAGCTGGCTGCTAACCTGTTCCGCGCTACGCAGACAGACGAAAAGCTGCGCCGCGAGAACATTCGGGGCAAGGAAAAGGCCAATCAAACCCACTACGAGGTTGGCAGGAAGGTCAGACAGACCATCGCCGAGCTGGGCGGCACCATGCCGGAAGACCTTCCGACGCCGGAAAAGAGTATCAAGCAGATTGAGAGTGAGCAAAAGAAGCGCCTTAAAGGGTGAAAGAGTAAATATGTACTTGCGGTAATGCAAGCGTAAATAGTGTAATGAGCGAAAAAAATCGAACTGTAAGGAGGATATGAAAATGACTTTTGAAGAGATTAAGATGAAGTTTGAGAAGTGCGCTTCGGTATCCATTGTAAGCGTCAAAGAGATTCAATATGGGAAATGCATTTCCTTGAGCAACGGTGGAATGGTAAACTGTTTCAATTCAGGCAAATACTCAATTCAGGGAAAAGCGCAAGATGAAGTCAAGGCCATTATTGAAGGTACAGCAATGTCAACAAATCGGAAGATTTTTGTTGTATATGGTCACGATGAAACCGCAAAGCTTCAGCTCGAAGCGTTGCTGAGAAGATGGGATTTAACGCCGATCATCCTCGACCAACAAGCTTCTGCCGGTCAAACGATCATCGAAAAGCTTGAAGAGTATTCCAAAGATGTAGGGTATGCAATTGTATTGGCGACACCGGATGACGAAGGCAAAGCAAAAACCGAATCCGCTTTGAAATCCAGAGTTCGGCAAAACGTCGTTCTGGAACTGGGCATGTTTCTTGCAAAGCTTGGCAGAGAACGCGTCGCTATTCTCTTGAAGGAGGCTCCCGACTTTGAGCGTCCATCTGATATTCAGGGTCTCCTCTACATTCCCTTCCAGAACAAAGTGGATGATGTTTCTCTGAGCTTAATTCGAGAATTGAGCAGGCAAGGGTATACAATTGACACCTCTCGAGTTTAAGCAGGTGATGTTATGACACCCGAAGTTAAAAAACGAATCGAACAAATCCGTCAAGGGATTGTGCCGGAGGGATATAAGAAAACTGAATCTGGCATTATTCCCAACGAATGGCGAGTGGGACAAGTCAGCAAATGTATTGAAGAATACAAATTTTTCTCTAATGACATATCACATATTCCTGTGTATTCCTCGTCCAGAAAGGGGCTTGTTCCTCAATCCGATTACTACAATCAGAGGGAAGCTGTAGAAACTAATCTTGGTTATAAGGTGGTTCCACAAGGATATGTTACCTATCGTCATATGAGCGACGATGATGTGTTTCACTTCAACATTAACAAAACTGGTGAAAATGTTCTTGTCAGCAGTGAATATCCTGTATTCACATCATCAGATAACTGCGATTTAAGTTTCTTAATTTCTGTGCTGAATAATACCGCGAGATTTCGATATTTCTGTAAGATGCAGAAATTGGGCGGAACCCGAACCCGTTTGTATTTAGACAACCTAAAAAGATACGCTTTAGCGTTACCTCCTTTTGACGAACAGAAGAAGATTGCCGAAATCCTCTCCACGCAGGACAAGACCATCGAACTGCAAGGGCGCAAAATCGAGGAACTGAAAAGGTTCAAGCAAGGCTGTCTGGAAAGGATGTTCCCGCGGAAAGGGCAAAAGGTTCCTGAAAAGAGATTCCCCGGATTTACGGACGATTGGGAACAGCGGAAGTTGGGGGGAGTAACAACATCGTACTCAGGTGGTACTCCAACGGTTGGCGTAAAAGAGTATTATGATGGTCAAATACCATTTATCCGTTCCGCTGAAATCAATAGCGAAAGCACTGAACTTTTTATATCCGAAAAAGGTTTGAATGTTTCTTCGGCACGGCTCGTTTCAAAAGGAGATATCCTTTATGCCTTATATGGTGCTACAAGCGGTGAGGTAGGTCGTGCAAGGCTTGAAGGTGCGATAAATCAGGCTATTTTGGCGATTAAGCCAATGGATAATTACGATGCAGAATATCTATCACAATGGCTGCGAAAGAGCAAACAAAACATAGTAGAAACATATTTGCAAGGTGGGCAAGGAAATCTATCAGGTGCAATCGTAAAAGAATTGATTGTGGATTTTCCCTCTTATAACGAACAACAGATAATTGGTCAGTACTTTGCAAATCTCGACCGCCTCATCACCCTTCATCAGCGTAAGCTGGAAGAAATGAAAAAACAGAAAAAAGCCCTGATGCAGCTTCTGCTGACGGGGATTGTGAGGGTAAGGCTATGAACCAAAAGAGAATGCAAGAACACCTCACCAAAGAAGCGCTGAAACGCATCGTCGATAACAGCCCGAATTACACCGAGCAGATCAAACAGGATTTGAAAAATATCATCGACGCAGGCAACACGCCGGAAGAGATAGCCGAAGCGATACTGATGTACTTTGCATTCCTGCATTTCAATTAAAGCGAGGCAGCCCTCTGCCCCGCTATTCCTGCATATAACCCCTTTGCGAAAGGAGGTCTCTCCATGGACAAAGACGCCTATCTGGAAATCAACGCAAGCCAGCGCCCCGCCCTTGCGCTGTTTGAGGTTATGGGCTACACCTACATTTCCCCGGCGGATTGCGACAAGCAGCGCGGCAGCCGGTATCACGTGCTGCTCCGGGACATCCTGCGCGGTCAGCTCCGCAGGCTCAACCGCTATGTCTATGCAGGCGCAGAAAACGAGTTCTCCGCCGCCAACATCGAGCGCGCCATGGAGGATCTGGACGAACCGCTGACGGACGGCCTCGTGCGCACCAGCGAAAAGATTTACGACGCGCTGCTGCTGGGCAAAAGCTATCCGGAGACCGTCGGCGACGGAAAAATGCTCAGCTTCAACCTCAAGTATATCGACTGGGACAATCCGCAGAACAACGTGTTCCACGTCACGGAGGAGTTCGCCGTGGACAGCCGGGACAGGCAGCACAACGCCCGCCCGGATATCGTGCTGTTCATCAACGGCATCCCCTTTGCCGTCATCGAGTGCAAGGCTCCGCATATTCCCGTGGATGAGGCCGTCGGGCAGATGATCCGCAACCAGCAGGCGGCGTATATCCCGCATCTCTTCAAATTTGCGCAGCTCGTCGTGGCGACCAACAAGAACGCCGTCAAATACGCGACAGCCGGCACGCCCAAAAAGTTCTGGAGCGTATGGAAGGAGCAGGATGACGATTGGCTGCAAACCCGGCTGAAAGCGCTCGTCCCGGATCGAATGTCCACTGAGCAGGACAGGAATATCGTCTCCCTGTTCAGCCCCGAGCGCGTGTTCGAGCTGATTCGCTATTTCATTCTCTTCGACGCCAACGTGAAGAAGGTCTGCCGCTATCAGCAGTTCTTCGCCGTCCGGGAAATCATGAAGACCATCGCCGAAAGCGACGAGCACGGCAACCGCCGGAGCGGCGTCATCTGGCATACGCAGGGCAGCGGCAAGAGCCTGACCATGGTCATGCTGGCGAAAACCATCCTGATGGAGCTGAAGGACTGCCACCCCCGCGTGGTCATCGTCACGGATCGCAAGGAGCTGGACGCGCAGATTGCCGCCACCTTCGCCCATACGCGGCTAACCCCCGCCCGCGCGACCAGCGGACGTCATCTGGTGGAGCTGGTAAACAGCGCCCGGGCGGACGTCATCACCAGTATCATCAACAAGTTCAATACCGTCGAGCGGCAGGAGGTCAAAAACCCCTCCCGCGACATCTTCGTGCTCGTGGACGAAAGCCACCGCTCCAACTACGGCCTCATGGCGACCCGGATGCGCAGCGTATTCCCCAACGCCTGCTACATCGGCTTCACCGGCACGCCGCTGATGAAAAGCGAAAAGAACACCATGGCCCGGTTCGGCAGGCTGATTCACAAGTACACCATCCGGGACGGCGTGGAGGATGGTGCGATTGTCCCCCTGATCTATGAGGGGCGCTTTGTCGAGCAAAAGGTGGACGAAGAAAATATCGACCTCTGGTTTAAGCAAACCACCCGCCGCCTGACGGAGGCGCAGCGGGAGGATCTGCGCAGGAAGTGGAGCAGCATTCGTCGCCTAACCTCCACCGACGCACGCATCAAGCGCATCGCACTGGACATCAGCGAGCACTTCATTGAGGGCTACAAGGATACCGGCTTCAAGGCCATGCTCGCCACCAACTACAAGCGCGACGCGATCCGCTATCTGGAGTGCTTTGAGCAGTTCGGCGACCTGAGCTGCGCCGTCGTCATCTCGCCGCCCGACATGCGCGAAGGCGTCGATGACGTCGACGAGGGTGCGGACGATCTAGTCGTCTCCTTCTGGAACAAGATGATGCAGCAGTACGGGGATGCCGACCGCTACGAGGAAGCCATCAAGAACAGGTTCTGCGATGGTGAAATCGACATTCTGATCGTGTGCAGCAAGCTGCTCACCGGCTTCGACGCGCCGCTGTGTCAGGTGCTCTACATCGACAAGGAGCTCAAGGAGCACGGCCTTTTGCAGGCCATCGCGAGGACAAACCGCCTGCACGAGGGCAAGGACTACGGCCTGATAGTCGATTACCGCGGCCTGATTGAAAAGCTCGACACCGCCATGGACATGTACAGTGGCGCTGGTCTGGAAAACTTTGACGGCGGCGATCTGAAGGGCGTCGTGGTCGATGTGATGTCTGCCGTCGGGAATCTCCGCAGCGTCTATACGCAGCTGGTAGAGTTCTTTGCCCCGGTGGGCAGCATCAGCGACACGGAAGCCGTCGAGGTGTTCCTCGCCGATGACAAGATGCGTCAGGATTTCTATACTCTGCTCTGTGCCTTCGGCCGGGCGCTGCATTTGGTGTTGAATGCGGAGCAGGCATACAACGCGCTGAGCAAGGAGGAACGGCAGAAGTATCAGGACACGTTCATCTTCTTTTCAAAGGTTCGCCGCAGCGTCAAGCTCCAGTACTGCGACGCCATCGACAACGCAGAGTATGAACCGCTGATGCAGAATCTGCTCGACACGCACCTGTCTGTCGCCGGGCTGAAGAAGATCACAAGTCCCATCGACATTCTGAACAAGGACGACTTCGAGAAGGAGCTTGAGGAGCTGGGCTCTCTGCGCTCAAAAGCCGATGCGATTGCCAGCCGGATGACCCGAAGCATCAGCGAGAAGCGCGACGAGAATCCCGCGTACTACGACAGCTTCTCCAAGCGGATCAGGGATGCCCTTGCACTTTACAGGGAGAAAGTCATTTCCGAAGCCGAGTATCTTGCCAAGATGCGCACCATCATGGAGGATTACCATGCCGGCAAGAGCACCGTCAGCTATCCGGCGCGCATCAAGACCAACGTTCACGCACAGGCCTTTTACGGCGTGCTGGCCGCACTGTTTGACGAGGTGGAGGACGAACGGATTACGCCCGATTTCGTTGCGGAGGTTTCCGAAGAAATCACAAAAATCGTCGCTTCCCACAGTCAGGTGGACTGGACGAACAACAAGACCATCCACGACCGCATTTCACAGGACATCGACGATCTGTTCTACAAATACGAAAAGGAGCATGGTCTGAAGCTCTCGTTCGATCTCATCGACAAGATCATCGACAATGTCAAGACTGTTGCCCTGCGGAGGTTCTGAGCGATGGACATCACCTGCCAACGAACCATAACCGCCGATGGGCGCGAAATCCTATACAGTCTTGAAAGAAAGCAGGTCAAAAACCTCAATCTGCGGGTGCGGAAGGATGGCAGCGTGTGGGTTTCAGCAGATCCGGGCGTCCCCTGCGGGGAAATCGACGCCTTTGTTGTCAGCAAGACCCCGTATATTCTGAAAGCCTTTGACCACTTCCATGAGATGGCTCAATACAGACCTCAGCCGAAGCAGTATGTCGGTGGCGAAACATTCAATATTCTGGGGCGAGGCCTGCGCCTGCAGGTCACACAGGCCGCAAAGGATTCCATTTCAGCGGACGGCGTCTACATCCATTTAGGCGTTCGGGACATCCACGATATAGAAAAAAAGCGACGCATCGTCAGCAGATTCCTGGATCAGCAGTGCAGAACGGTATTTGGCGACGTGATGGATGCGCTGTATCCGTCGTTTCAAAAATACGGCGTGCAGAAGCCTTCTCTGAGAATCCGGGACATGGAAACGCGCTGGGGATCCTGTCTGGCGAAGAAGGGAATCATCACACTGAACAAGCGTCTCCTCGAAGCACCAAGGCACTGCATTGAATATGTCGTCATGCACGAGCTTTGCCATCTGGTTCACCCCAACCACTCCAGGCAGTTTTATGCCTTTCTCACGATGCTGATGCCGGACTGGAAGGAACGGAAACTGTTTCTCGACAAAACCGCAGCCTATTGGCTCTGATCACGCCAATAGGCAGCTAAAAAGAGCTTTATGAACACATTGTAAAGGCAACCACACATTCTTTGCACTAATTGTTGGAAAACAGCGGCCATGCAGTTCATACAATTCCTGTCGGAAATTAAGTAAACCACGCAGAAAACACAACGCCATCTTCCGAATTCTTGATTTCACAGGAGGCGTTGTGCAGTTCGAGAATCAGCCTGACCAGATACAGCCCCAGTCCGCTCCCGCCGGATTGACGGCTGCGGGACTGCTCCACGCGGTAAAACGGCGTGAAGAGCTGGGGCAGAGCTTCTTCCGGGATGGAAACACCCGTGTTTTCAATCGTCATCGTATGCGCATCCAGCAAAATGCGGATGCTCGCGCCCTGCGGGGAATAGAGGATGGCGTTCATCAGAACATTGTCCAGCGCGTTGGTCAGGAGATCCTGGTTTCCCCGGATTGTCACGTCCGAAGCCATGTGCTTTTCAATGTGCAGCCCCTTTTGCGCAAGCAGCTCTTCATCCAGCTCCAGCTGCCGTTCCATCATCTCGCTCAGATTGACCGTATCCGTTTTGAGGACAAAGCTGCCGGCCTCGATTCGGCTGATGATCAGAATCTCCTTGATGAGGCTTTCCATCCTGCCGGTCACCTGAAGCGCCCGTGCCAGGTACTTGTCCCGGTCCCGGTATACGCCGATTTGCGCCAGCATACCGCTCAGCTGCCCCTTGAGGATCGTCACCGGTGTTTTCAGCTCGTGCGAAGCCGCTGAAAAGAACGCGGAGCGCTGACGCTCCATGTCCCGTTCGCGCTCCATATCCTGCTGCAGGCGTTCATTGGCGGTTTTCAGCTCCGTCAGCGCGTCGGAAAGGTTGTCGGAAAGCGTGTTCAGGCTGTCGCCCAGAGCTCCGATTTCATCCGTGCGATGCTGTGCCCAGCGGGAGCTGAAATTAAGCGCGGCGATGCTTGCGGCGATATGGCTGATGTCCACAATGGGCCGGGTAATCCATCTGGCGTAGAAGAACGAGGTCAGCAGCGAGACACCAAGGATCAGCAGCGCGAGAATCGGCAGCGTCTTTTTCATGGCCTCCGACGCTCGATTGACAGCCCTTTTTCCGCCGACAACCAGCAAATACCCCATCGTTCCATCCCGGAAGAAAAGAGTTCTTGCTTCATCGGCGGATATGTACGCATCGGTGACGGTGACCTGATTGATGATGTTCTCAACGATTGCATTTTCCGCCGTACCAATCGCATTTCCGGTCTCCGTGGCCTGCATAACCGCATCCTGTTCAAGCGTTTCACTGTCTTCCGTGGTGATCGCCGCACGCCCGGCGGTGTCTTCCACGAGATAAGACTCAGACGAAATTGTATCGTACAGAGTTCGCCCGTATTCGTCTGACAGGCGGAGCGCTGCGCCCGTCTCCCTGCAAAAGGTGGAAAGCAGCTCGTCGCACGCGGACGGCTCCCGCCCGGACAGCACGGTCAGGAGCGCTTCGGTCTTTTGGTCGAGCTCCTCCTGCAAAATGCTCGTATAGGTGAGCGGCGTCAGATACGCAATCGCGCCATAGGTGGCAGCGCAGACGGCGATCATCAGGCCGCAGGTCATCAGAAAGATGCGAAGCGTCAGGCTGTGCTTAATCCTTGTCCACACGATAGCCCACCCCTCTGACCGTCCGGATGTAATCCGCACCCAGTTTGCGGCGCAGATTCTTGATATGGCTGTAAATCACGCGATCGTCGCCCAGATAGTCATAATTCCAGATGCGGCTGACAAGCATCTGGTAGGTCATCACGCGCCCCTGATTTTGCAGCAGCTCCCGCAGACATTCGAACTCGCGGTTGGTCAGCTCCAGCATCCGGTCGCCGCGCATGGCGGTATAGGCGTCCAGATCGAGCGTCAGGTCGCGGTAGCGCAGCAAATTTGCGCCCGGGCGATCCTCGCCTCGGCATCGCCGGAGAATGGCGCCGATTTTGCGCAGCAGCACGGGCATGGAGAACGGCTTGGTGACGTAATCGTCAATCCGCAGATCGTAGCCGCGAAGCTGCTCCTCCTCTCCGTCCAGCGCGGTCAGCATCACGATGGGGACATCCGATCTTTTGCGAATCCATTCGCATACGCCAAAGCCGTCGAGCCTCGGCAGCATCAGGTCGAGCAGCACTAAGTCAAATTGCCCGCTTTCAAAAACCTCCAGCGCTTTCAGTCCATCCTCCGCCTCAGCGGTCTGATACCCGGCTTCGGTCAGCCAAGATTGAAGCAGCTCCGAAATATCAAAATCATCTTCAACGATGAGAATACAATACATGTCCTGTGCCTCCTTATACAGGACAGTATAGCATACCTTTTTGGATTTCTTCTGAATTTTCCGAAATATTCATAAACCTGCGAAAGAGCCTTTGCCCCTTCGCAGGTTTCGCATTTATCGCACTCTTTCTGCCATCATGCCGATCAAAGCGCCATCGCCGTTTGCGTCCGGTTTGGTATAATCCCGAATGACCTCAATATCAACCTCTCCCTGATCGTCATCGCAGCAGACTATGCTCGTCATGCTGCCATGGAAGCGTCCGCTGTCAAGCGGTTCGCCATTGCTCTGGCGAATGTCCAGAAACCGGCGCACACGCTGTCCCTGAAAGACCATCTCATCGCTCGCCGCATCGTAGCACAGGCCAAATGCCGCGTAGGGCGCGAAGAAGACCTGCTTTTCGGCAGCAGTCATTTCGCCCTCTGAGGTGGCGGTCGTTTGGAATGTGCTCCCGCCTTGGCTTCGCGCGGCGGATTCCTCCCCGGTCAGCGCACGGATTCCTGTGAGCAGGCCTTCCGGGCTGAGCGAGCCGTCCGCATGGCGAATCAGCCGGGTCTGGTCGCGCTCGGTTCGCAGGTCGATGGTTCCCTGCTCGTCCGTAAATTCGATGATCGTGCACACGCCGCCGCTCACCGAGTAGGCGTCCGTGAAGGAGCGCACCCGATGCCCCTGATACATGAGCGTCCGGCTTTCCGGGTCGCAGCTTAATCCGTATTCCGCATACGGCTCAAAGCGCCTGGCCCAGGCTTCATTATTCTCTGGATACGAATAGGAGTATTGCGTATACACCGCAATGGCCTCCGCAGCCTCGTATGCTGCTGTACCTTCGCAGATGACTGTGGAATCGTCCGTTTCCTGCCCGGCAGCGGCAGGATGCCCATCCCGTCCATCCAGCAAGATTGCTGTGTCTTGCGTCCGAGCAAGCTCCAGCGTGCGGTCTGGGAACCCCGGCTCCTGAATGATGACGGACTCCGCGCCGATGATGAACGTCTTTCCATCGGCCTGATAGGTTCCCTCGCCACCCGTGAACGTGTACACCTTGCCGTCCATGGCGATGCCGGTCGTCTGCGCCAGCGCAGATGCACAAAGCAGACACACCAGCATCAAAGCGATCAGAGACACACAAAACACTTTTTTCATCGTACAACCTCCTTTTTCCCCTTTCATTGGGGATGCACCAAGTATATCCCAGCACTTTGGAGTTGGGTTGTACGGTGTTTGGAGATTGTCTGAAGAATCAATTTAGAGACTGGTGGTTTGGTTTTATTAAGGCAATACCGCACAATTCGTTGGCAGCGTAGGCGATGCCTTTTCCGCCATTTGCTGCTTGCAGATTTTTCGATTTACCTCCAGTAAACCTTCAAAATCTGCCATTGCATCTGACGAAAAATTCATTCGCCTCCGCACCAACTCATTTGTGCGGTATTGCCTTAAGAAATATCAGGAGACTATTTTGCACAGAGCGTTTTGATAATAGCCTCAATATCGTAATCAGCGTGGCAACCTCATGATCGGAGAGCCTTCATGAATCTCATCCCCAGCTCCCTTTCATCTCCGTTTATTAGCGTGTCCACCTTTCCCTCGCATGCTCATCTGTTTTTTGAACAGCCTGGACTTCTGCATCATGCTTCTGAACGCCCGGACCTCTTCCTCTGTGATTTTCTCCTCCGGGATCTGCATCTGAGCGCATAGCTGTTTCAAGAGAATCGTCGTTTCATCCTTTTGATCAAGTATCGAGTGCATCAGCTCCTTGATTCCATCATGTGCAGGCGTTGTTTCTTCTGCCGTAGTGGTGTCCTTGCGATGATTCTCCCGGATGGTTTCAGTGATCTCATCCATATCCTCATGAACGATATGCGAAAAGTAATCCGTCTCATTGATTTGCGCCACCTCAAGCGTGCGCATATAAACATCCATCTCATCAGGCGCATATTCCTTCATGACCTTCTGGCGCGCCACTTCCAGTACCGTGTTCATATCCTGAATTCGCATATCCGCGATGCGATCTACGACAATCTCGATGTCTGCCATCAGCTGGCGGAATCTGGGGTGCGTCATCATTTCACAGAGCAAGCGGTTATTGATCTTCCCGCTGCGCAGCAGCTCCAATACTTCATCACTCAGATGCAGGGACGCCACGTCCACATCTGAGTGATTTTTCTGTTCTGTCAAGCCCAGGAGATAATCGATGGATACGCCATAGAACTTTGCCAGCTTCTGAATGGCGTAGTGATTGATGTCGCCGCAATCCTCGTTCTCATATTTGCCAAGTGCAGACTTCGATAAGCCGGTCTGCTCCGCCAGCTGTTCCAGCGTCAGCTTCTTATCGATCACACGAAGGTCCTTCAGACGCTCGGCCATTGTCAGTTGAACGTACATTTTCCAGCCGCCATAACCAGTTTCAACCCTATCATACCACATTTCCATAAGCGTGGAAAGACAGGGGTTTTTGCGGGTTTTCCATCGTTTCGGACATAGGCCAAAGCATGGGGTTTGTCAGGTATACTGTCTGCGTTCCACAGAACACAGAACCTTGACAACCCATCCCGAAGCCCTTTGCCCGATATACTGCCATGACCTTCCGGTTACCCCCGCGTCCCCCTGGCAAGCACCTTCCCCGGAAGCAAGCGCCTCTTCAGGACTGACTGTGAGCCAAACAAGGTTTCTAGCCGGGAACAGGCAAGGGACACCCATACAATAGAATTCCAAATAAGAAACATAACCATTACTCCAAACAACCGAAAGAGAGGTACTTTATGAAACAGCTTAAGAACATGCAAATCATCGGCATCGACCATGGCTACGGCAACCTGAAAATCGCCAGCGGCATCTTCCCCGCCAGCGTCCTGACCTTCGACCACGAGCCTGTCCACGCGCAGGATCTGCTCATTTACGACGGCAAATACCACGTCATCGGCAGCGGACACCGGGAGTTCACCCCGGACAAGGTCAGCAACCCGGATCACTATGTCCTGACCCTCACCGGCATCGGTCAGGGCTTTGGAAAAACAGGATGACCAAAGCCCGCGTCTACATCGCCGCCGGTCTGCCTCTGACCTGGGTGGAGTCCCAGCGTGAGAGCTTTCGTGCCTATCTGCTCCAGAACGACCATGTGGATTTCACCTGGCGCGGCATCGAATACCACGTCGATATCGTGGGAGCGGATGTGTATGCGCAGGGCTTCTCCGCCATCGTGCCCATACTCAGGCAGTTCAGGGGCGTGAACATGCTCTGCGACATCGGCAACGGCACCATGAACATCATGACCATTCAGGACAGGCGCGCCGTCATGGATCAGTGCTTCACGGAGAAGTACGGCACCTACCAAGTGCATGCTCCGGGCGCGTGAATCCCTGACGCAGCGGTTCGGACGCACCGTGCCGGATGCCGTCATCGACGATGTGCTCCGAAACGGCGACGCGGACATCGGGCGCGACTACGTGGACACCATCCGCGAGGTTGCTGCGGGTTATGCGGCAGAGATCATGCGCAGGCTGCGCGAGCACGAATACGATCCACAGACCATGCGGCTGTGGGTCGTGGGCGGCGGCGGATGCCTGCTGCGCCACTTCGGCGAGTATGAGCGAGAGCGTGTAACCATCATCGACAACATCCACGCCAACGCCGAGGGCTACGAGTATCTCGCGGAGCGGCGTCTCAGGCGCGAGGGAGCTGCCGGATGAGCCAGATGTTCCGCACCACCCTTCGGCTCGATTTAGACCATCCTGCCAGCGCACAGGCCGCCTCGCTGCTGCGTCAGCTTCACACAGAGCGCGGTCTGTCCTACAGCGCACTGATTGTTCCTGCCGTCAACGCCTATTACGGCAAATCGCCTACGGACGAAGACCTGCGGGAGACGATTCGCTCCATTGTCCGGGAGGAGCTGGCGACTGCGCCCGTTCAGCTTGGAGATTTGCTGCAGGCGCTGAAAACCGCCGTTCCCGTAGATCATCCCGCATCTCCCTCCGCTCACGATGACGAGCCTGACGACGATGATCTCGACGATGCGCTGGACAGCTTCGGCTGCTGATGCTCTTTGGTGCTCATGAGCACCGCATTCCTTAAACACCCCCGTGCCCCCTACTCCCGCGACACCAAAACGCACCAACGCGCACCATCCCCGCAAAGCAGGAAGCCATGCCGTCAAAAGCATGGCTTCCTGTCTTTGAGCCGGGTGCAGGGCGGCAGCGCCTGCCGGGTGTGCAGAGGGCAGCGCCCCTTGCCCGGTGTCCAGAGGCGGAGCGCTCTGGCCCACGGCACTTTGCTGGATTCCGCAGGAAGACAGAAAGTGTCATAGTGGGTAGTTACACTTTCGCAAAAAGTGCCGCGCCCCCGTCACCCCGTGCCCCAAACGAACCATCATCACACCCACGAAAGAAAGGAGGTGCTTCCATGGCAAGAAACGATGGCGTGGATCGCACCACCGTCCGCAACCAGCCCCGAACCGAAAGCAATATCGCCGACGCTGAAGCCCACAACGAACGCCAGAAAAACCTGCTACCGGAACGAGGATATTGTCCCCGAACGCAGTCATCTGAACATCCACTTCAAGGAGCCTTCCGGCAGCTATCAGGAGATGTTCCGGCAGATGGAGCAGGACGGCACCATCTCTACCCGGGGTCTCAAGCAGGACGCCGTCCATTATGGCGAGCTGGTTTTCGATGTCAACTCTGCGTATTTCCACAATCACGGCGGCTACGAGTTTGCACAGGCGTTCTACGCCGAGGCATACCGGGCTGCCGTCGATATTGTCGGCGGCGAGCAATACATCCTCTCCGCCGTCATGCACGCTGACGAACGCAACCAGGGCATGAGCAAGGCCCTTGGCTACGACGTATGGCACTATCATCTTCATGTGGTCTATGTGCCCGTCGTCGAAAAACAGATTCTGTGGTCGAAGCGCTGCAAGGACCCGGCGCTGGTTGGCACCGTCAAGGAGACCGTCATGCAGATCAGCCACAGCAAAAAGTGGCAGTCCCGGCACGTGCTGGATGAATTCGGAGAGCCCTTGCGCACGAAAACAGGCAAGATTGTCCTGAAGAAATCCTACAGCATTTTGCAGGATCAGTACCACGACGCCATGTTCGCTGCGGGCTACACCGACGTGGAGCGCGGCGAACGCGGCAGCACCGAGGAGCACCTGACCACCGTGCAGTTCAAGGTCATGAAGGAACAGGAAGCCCTCGATGCGATTATGGCGCAGCAGCAAAGCGCGGAGCAAGCCGTGCATCTGGCGCAAGCGAATCGGGAGGAGGCTGAGCATGAAGTCGAAGCCGCAAAAAGGAAGATAGATGCACTTGCGAAGAGCGACAAAGAGGTCAAAGCATTCGTACAAAGCCTGGGTTCCGCAGACGAGCTTCTGCCCGACACCGGGATGCTGGAAACCGCCAGGAGCTACCGCGAAAACAAGGTTCTCCCGGTCATCAAAAAGCTCGTCCGCAAGCTGAAAGAGGTCTATGCCTTGCTGGTCAACGAGCGCCAGAAGAACACCGATATGCTCAGAGAAACCGCCTACTGGAAGCGAAAAGCGGAAATCAGCGAGGTCTTGCAGGAGAAGGCTTCCAAACTGGACAAGCTAACCCGGACACTTGGCGCGGATGAAATTGACCGGCTGCTGCCCCAGCGCAGCGCCCACGAACGCAATTGGAGCAAAGCATGGGAGAACGACCGATGACCCTATACCTTTTTTACCGACAAATACAAGGAAGTGAATGATACGAGAATTTACGATACCCTCAAGGCCCGCGTAACCGTCCCACAGGCGGCTGCACACTACGGCGTCAGGATCGGGCAAAACGGCATGTGCCGCTGCCCGTTCCATTCAGACAAGACGCCCTCCATGAAAATCAATAAAACCTATTTCTACTGTTTCGGCTGTCACTCCACCGGCGACGTGATCGACTTCACCGCCAGACTGTTCAATTTGTCTCCCCTCGATGCAGCGCGCAAGCTGGCATTGGATTTCGGCATCGACCCCAACACGCCGGCTTCCGCCGCCGTCGCGCTTCCCCGTATCCGGCAGGAGGAATCCCTGCGGGAGCGGGAAGGGCACTGCGCCTCCGTGCTGATCGAATATGAACGGCTCCTGAAAAATCGTCAGCAACGATTTGCTCCTGTTCATCCCTCGGAGGAATGGAACGACCGCCTCGTATCTGCAAGCCATGCGCTGCCGCAGGTGTCCTATATGATCGGCTGTCTGTACGATGCAGACAGCGTTATCCGCAAAGATACCGCCGACTCCCTGCTCTGTGACGACACCCTCCGCAGCATTGAGCGCTGGAACGCAGCACATAAAGAGGAGGTGGATGCGCATGACGGAGCGCTTGCGGCCTGACCAGTTCCCGCCCTGGTACGACGGGCAGAGTATCAATGAAGCGGCTTTCTGCCGGGAATTTCTGGCTTCGCACAAGCTGCTCTACACCGAAAACAGCTTCTTCACGCCGGAAGGACGCATGACCGACGTAGCGCCGCTCAAGACGGAAATCTACCAGATCATCGAGCCGTATGCATCCACCAGCGTTCCGAAGAAAATTTCCAACATCATCGAGCTTCTGAAAATCACGGCACACATCGACGACTTCCCGCCACGGACCGACCGGATTCACGTGGCGAACGGCACGCTGTTTCTGGATGGCTCGTTCTCCACAGCTAAGGACAGAATCGTGCGCAGCCGTTTTCCGGTGGTCTACAATCCCTCTGTACCCAGCCCGGAAACGTGGCTTGGCTTTCTTCATGGCCTTCTATATGAAGATGACATTCCCACCCTGCAGGAATACATCGGCTACTGCCTGATTCCCAGCAACAAGGGACAGCGCATGATGGTCATCAAGGGCAGCGGTGGCGAGGGCAAGTCGCAGATCGGCACCGTCCTGTCCCATCTGTTTGGCTGCAATGCCAAGGACGGCAGCGTGGGCAAGGTGTCCGAGAACCGCTTTGCCCGCGCCGATCTGGAGCACATCCATTTGCTGATCGACGATGACATGCGCATGGAAGCCCTGCGGCAGACCAACTATGTCAAGTCGCTGGTCACCGCGCAGGGCCGCATGGATCTGGAAAAGAAGGGCAGGCAAAGCTATCAGGGCTGGATGTTCGCCCGGCTGCTGGCATTCAGCAATGGCGATCTCCAATCCCTCTACGACCGCAGCAACGGCTTCTATCGCCGCCAGCTGATTCTCACCACCAAGGAGCGCCCGCCAGATCGCGCGGATGACCCCGACATCGCGGAAAAGATGTGCCGCGAACTGGAAGGCATCTTCCTCTGGGCCTTTGAGGGTCTGCAGCGCCTTGTGGCGAATCATTTCCGCTTCACCGAAAGCGCCCGCGCCCGTTCCAACCGGGAGACGATCCGGCAGGACGCCAACAATGTGCTGCTCTTTATGGAAGCCGGGATTATATCCAGCTCACGCCCGAAGGGAAGGTTGGCTCGCAGGAGCTCTACGAAATCTACACCGTCTGGTGCCGTGAGAACGGCTTTTCACCGCTCAAAAACCGGAGCTTCTCAGAGTTCCTGATTGCCAACCAGAAGAAGTACAGCATCGAACACTCCAACAATCTGACGAACCTCGTCGGACGCCGCGTGTGGGGCTTTACCGGCGTTGAGCCTGTACTCAAGCTCCCGCTCAGAACAGCGGACGGCTGGCAACGCGATTATTCAGATGACAACCCGTTTGTCTGAAATTCCCTGTAAGTGAGAATTTCCGCGATTCTCTGTGTACATACGTACACACATACAAAGGGATTGTACACATGTACGTATGTACGCAGTAGATACGCATATCTGCAAGAGCAAGAAAGGAACACTGAACCTCTATGCACCCACCACTGATCAACCCTTTATTGGAGGAATCATGGCTTTGCTCAAAAGAACGCCTGAACAGAACGCCGCCTTTGAGCGGTGCGTCGGCTTTCTTGCCGAAATGATCGAAAAGTACAGCGGGAAGGTGGAGTTTCCCGTTCTTCCCGCTGACAGCAAAACGAGTTGGGACAGTTTATCCAATCCATCATCTCAAACAAATTCAGAAGAACCATTGACAAATGATATGGCTGCGTAATAAAATGCAGTTGGGACAAAATACACGAACAGTTACTGCACGATTGACAGGGGGTGCGCCATGCTTCAGAATCATCCTGCTCCTGAGAGCCGCACGCTGCCCCAACATATCACCGACGAGCACAACGGCCTGAGCTACATCCTTCGCGGCGATTATTACTTTCCGGATCTGGAGCTTCCGGAGCAGCAGCCCATCGGCAAATGGGGCCGGTTGCACTTCCGGCACCTGGAATCGAACCATCCGGGTCATTTCCAAAGGCTTCTGCTCACGGGAGCACTGAATGCCTATCTGCACACTGTCGATGAGCAGGCCAGCGAGCGTTTCGATGTTCTCATGAAGGGATATGCCCAAAGCTGGGGCATCACCGAAGCCCTGAAGGCTGAAGATCCCATAAAGTGGGTCGGGCTCATGAATCTGGCGCGCGCCGAAGCGGAGCACAACGTGATGACCGAAATCATCTGCGCCTGAACCACCTCCCTTCACCGGCTCGTATCCAATCGGGCCGGGGAAGGCTTCCATAAACCGCACGAGGAGGAATTCCCATGTCCAGAGAAAAGCAGACGCCCGCGCCCATCCGTTCCAGCGCGGCGGAGGTGTTGACCTATGTCGCCTCCACGGGCGACCCGCAGGGCAGCATTGAAATACGCTATGAGGACGAAAACATCTGGCTGACGCAAAAGACGATGGCGCAGCTGTATGATGTGAGTGTCAAAACGATCAATTATCACATCAAGAAAATCTTCGATGATTCCGAGCTGTCAGAGGATTCAGTTATCCGAAAATTTCGGATAACTGCCACAGACGGCAAAAGCTATTCCACCAACCATTACGCGCTTCAAATGATCATCGCGGTCGGCTTCAAGGTCAATTCCGAGCGCGCCGTTCAGTTCCGCAAATGGGTCAATCAGATCGCAACGCAGTACACCATTCGCGGCTGGGTCATGGACGACGAAAGGCTCAAGCGGGGCACCTATTTGACCGACAAATACTTTGAGGAACAGCTGGAGCGCATCCGGGAGATCCGTGCCAGCGAGCGCAAGTTCTATCAGAAGATCACCGACCTGTATGCCACGGCTATCGACTACGACCGTACTTCCGCCGCCACGAAACGCTTCTATGCCACGGTGCAGAACAAGATGCACTTCGCCGTGCACGGGCACACCGCCGCCGAGCTCATCATGGAGCGCGCCGACCACACGAAGGATCACATGGGCCTGACTACCTGGCAGGACGCGCCGGACGGCAAGATCAAAAAATCCGACGTGTCCATCGCCAAGAACTACCTCACCGAAGAGGAGCTTGGGCAGCTAAACCGCATGGTCACCTCCTATCTGGACTTCGCCGAGAACATGGCCCAGCGCCACATCCCGCTGACCATGCAGGACTGGGAAACCCGCCTGAACCGCTTCATTGAAATGTTCGAATACGGTCTTCTCAGGGATGCGGGTAGGGTGTCTGCAGAAATCGCCCGGCTGCACGCAGAAACCGAATTTGAGAAGTACCGCGTCATTCAGGACCGCGAGTTCCTGTCCGACTACGACAGGTTCCTCCTTGAGCTTGAGGAACACGCCGACGCGGCAAAGGCTAGACCGCAGGAGGAAAAGCCATGAAGCGAATGAAATGCTACATCTATACCTGCGTCTCCACCTCCATGCAGGTGGACGGCTACAGCCTGGACGCGCAGAAGGACAAGCTGCGCAAGTACGCGGAGTTCCAGAACATGCTCGTCGCCGGGGAATACTGCGACGAGGGCAAATCCGGCAAGAACATCGAGGGCCGCCCGGAGTTTCTTCGCATGCTGCGGGACATCGAATCCGGCAAGGACGGCGTCTCCTTCGTGCTGGTGTTCAAGCTCTCCCGCTTCGGCCGCAACGCCGCGGACGTGCTGACCTCCCTGCAACGGATGCAGGACTTCGGCGTCAACCTCATCTGCGTGGAGGACGGCATCGACTCCTCCAAGGACAGCGGCACGCTGATGATTTCCGTTCTCTCCGCTGTCGCCGAGATCGAGCGCGAGAATATCCTTGTCCAGACGATGGAGGGCCGCAGGCAGAAGGCCCGCGAGGGCAAATGGAACGGTGGCTTCGCGCCCTACGGCTACAAGCTCGTGGACGGGCACCTGCAGATTGCCGAGGAAGAGGCCGAGGTCATCCGCATCATCTATGACAAGTACATCCACACCACCATGGGCACCGCCAGAATCGCAAACTGGCTCAACGAGCACGGATACAGCAAGGTCTGCCGTCACAACAACAAGCGGGAAGCCTTCACGGGTTCCTTCCTCATCGGCGTGCTTGACAATCCAGTGTACTGCGGCAAGCTGGCGTACGGACGCAGACATAACGAGAAGATCCCCGGCACCCGCAACCAGTACCACATCGTCAAGCAGAAGGACTACGCGCTCTACGACGGCATCCACGAGCCCATCATCTCCGAGGAGGACTGGCAGCTCGCGCAGAAGCAGCGCCAGCAGACCAACAAGCGCCAGATCAAGACGCACAGCCTCGATCACGAGCACGTCCTGTCCGGGCTGCTCAAGTGTCCCGTCTGCGGCGGCGGTATGTACGGCAACGTGAACCGCAAGAAGAAGGGCGACGGCACGTACTACCGCGACTACTTCTACTACGCCTGCAAGCACCGCCTGCATGTGGACGGCAAGCGCTGTGACTATCACCACCAGTGGGGCGAGGAAATCATCGACGGCGCGGTGGAGGAGATCATCCACAAGCTGGTCAACACCCCCGCCTTTGAGCAGGGCATCCGGGAGAAGATCGGCGGCAAGCTGGACACCGCCGAGCTCGACACGGAGATGGAGACCCTGCGCAAGCAGCTCCGTCAGCTCACGGGCACCAAGGACAGGCTGGGCGAGCAGATCGACGCGCTCGATTTCGACGACCCGCATTACACCCGCAAGGCGCAGGACCTGCAGGAGCGGCAGAACAGGGTCTACGACCAGATCGCCTCCATCGAGGTCAGCATCGCCGAGGTGCGGACCCGCATGGACAACATCCGCCAGCGCCGGATTTCCACCGACAACGTCTATCAATTCCTGCTCTACTTCGACAAGCTGTACGACCAGTTCACCGATCTGGAGAAAAAGACCTTCATGAACAGCTTCATCGAGCGCGTGGAGATTTACCCGGAGCGTCGGAGCGACGGACGCATCGTGAAGCGCATCGAGTTCCGTTTTCCCGTGTATTTTAACGGCTCGGAAATCACTGGACTTGGTTGGGACGAAACGGATATGGCGGAGAATGTGATGGGGTTGGCTAAACTGTAAGCGTACACAAGGATAACGAGAATACAAATATGGAGGAAAAAGCAGTGAACAACGAAATGAAAGCCCACAGCAAATCATTAGCGGAAGCGGCGCAGATGCCGGAAGATTTGCCGATCCCGGAAAAGAGTATCAGGCAGATTGGAAGCGAGCAGAAGAAACGATTGAACGGAAAGTAAAAGTGAAAAATCCTCTTGAAATGGCAGCATAAAAATAAGCAGAGAACGTCGAAAAACGATGGCTCTCTGCTTATTTTGTTATTCCAGCCCTTTCAGCCTCTCCACTGACATCACATGCAGCCCCAGCAGCTCCCTGTCGTTAAAAGAATACAGCTCGATGAGCTTGCGGATCTGCTGATTATAATAGTACAGCTCGCAGGGCGTGTGGAGATTCACGTTCAGTTTCAGGAAAACGAAGTATTCGCTGGAAACGGCGAGGATGCGGATGTCAAACAACGTGTGCTCCAGCGTGGCAATCTGCGCGAAAATGTCGGGCAGGACGGCGGGCGCTTCGAGGGGAGTGCCGTTTCCATCCGTAACGGCGACGGAAACGAGGCGGTTGAGGACTTTGTTCTGCGCACGGTCGATGTAGGCGTCAAAGCATTCGCTGGGGACGTAGTAGACGGTGGCTTCGTCAGCGGTGAAAGGGTCGCAGGAATGGATGCGGCGTTTGCTGGCGAGCAGGTAGTTCACGGGTTCTTCGACGTCGGATGAATCATAATGGCGGGGCGTCTGCACCTGTACCTGCACGAGGGCTTCCGAAAGGTCGAAGTCGTCTTCGTGGAAGGAAAGAAGGTCGCTAACGGCTACAAAAATCAGCCCAAGAAAGAGCAGAAGGATAAGGAAAATAGAAATTCGGTGAGGATTGGACATATACACCTCCGATGAAACAGATTGGCGATATGCTCTATGATAGCATAGATGCTGGGAAAATGCAAATAAACCGAGGTCACTGCCGCACAAACCGACAGTGACCTCATTCTTATCTACCCTTACTTCTTAAAGTTCTCCCACCGCTGACGGAAATAGTGCGCTGCCATCTTCGGCTTGCGGTCGCGGGTGAAAAGCCCCTTGCGGTTGCCGCCGGCGCGCATCGGGCCTTGCTGCGTGCCAAAATCCGCGAAGTTCCACGGCGTTTCGCCGACGACGAAGGGACGCTCGTCCAGGCAGGCGTTGATGGTCTTGTAGTAATCCACCTGGAATTCCTCGGTGAACATCTCCGTGCCGTGCATCCCCGCGATGGTGTCCGCACCGTACTCCGAGAGGATGGTGGGCTTGTTGACCGTCGCCCAGTAATCCATCTCCATGCGCATGGCGAAAGCGGCGGCTTCCAAATCGCCGGAAAGGTTGTACCAGCCGTAATAGCGGTTGATGCACACAACATCCATCGACGGAATGGTGATGTCACGCGTGTAGTCGTTCTGGCAGCCGACGAGCGTCACCGGGCGGTTCTGAGGGTCAAGCTGATGCGCCAAGAGGTACAGCGGATGCCAATAGTCGTAGGCGGACTGCGGATGCGCATCCGTGTTCGGCTCGTTGCCCAAGCTCCACAGGACAATGCAGGGGTGATTCTTGTCGCGGGCAATCATGTCCGTCAGCACCTGGGCGTGATAATCGGCGGGCGCCCAGCGATAAGGGTCTTTGCCGCCTTCGCCGATGCCGACGGCTGGCGTTTCGGCAATCACGACGATGCCCTCGCGGTCGCACAGGGACAGCATTTCCTCCGAATAGGGATAATGGCTGGTGCGGAAGGCGTTGGCGTGCAGCCAGTGGAAGAGGTTGATGTCCGTCACGTTCAGGCACTGGTCAAGCCCACGCCCGTGGAAGAAGGAATCCTCGTGCTTGCAAGGCCCATGGAAGTGGAAGGGCTTGCCGTTGATGAGAAAGCGGCAGCCATCCACCTTGATTTCGCGGATGCCGAACGGCTGGCTGTACTCATCCTGACCGAAGCGGACACGCGCGGTGTAGAGGTACGGCACGCCGGGAGCAGGTTCCCAGAGATGCGGATTTGCCACATGCACTTCGCCGGACGCGCCCGTGCCGCTGGCGACGACCTGCCCGTCTGCATCCAGCACATCCACCGTCACGTCACCCTCGCCGTGGGTCGCGACGGTGTAGCGCACCGTGCCATCCATCGACGAAACAAGCGTCACATCGGCAATATAATCCGCCGGGGTGGTGTACAGGCGGACAGGGCGGTTCAGCCCAGCATAGTTGAAGAAGTCGAAATTCGGCAGGTTGATGCCCTGCTCATGCTGGTGTTGTTTGCCCGCCTCGACGGAGGGGATGCCGGGGTTATCCGAGCCGAAGAACGCTGTGCCGCCCTCGTTGCCGACAGGGAGGGTGTGGTGGCCGATGGTGTTGTCCACCTCGACTTCCAGCAGGGTAGTCTGACCGGGGTGGAGGATGTCGGTCACGTCCGCCTCGAAGGGCAGAAAGCCGCCGCGATGAGTGCAGAGCAGCTGACCGTCAAGGAAAACGCGAGCGTTATGGGTGACGGCGTCGAAGCGGAGCATCAAGCGCTGACCTTTGAGTATGGACGGCACGGTGATGCTGCGGCGATACCACGCCAGACCGACATGACGGCGGAATTCGGGGTCGGCGGACTGGTCATTGTAGGACGCGGGGACAGCGATGGACTGCCACGGCGCGTCGGGCTTGAGACGGAAGTCCCATACGCCGGAGAAGTCAAGGATGGTGCGGGATGCGTTGGATTGCGGTGCGAGCATGGGGAAGCCTCCTTTTTTGCTTGGTATTATAATGGAAGAGAAAATGCTGCTTGATTTTGATAGGACAAGGGGAATCGCGCCTGCGGGCGCGACCAAAGGGCATGAAAACAAACGAAGTTTGCGATTGCCCTTTGGAAACCTTCGGCGCCGTCACTACTGGGGTTCCTTGTTTCTTGAATTGCGCCGAAAGTTTACACCGGAGCGTCCAATCCGAACCGTAGGTTCGTGGGCTAAACACGCGGACACTGTATGCCGGCGTTACCAACCCAATCGCGCGGAAGGGTCAAGGGAGGGGACTTCGTCCCGTTTCATTCTCCCTTGTGGGGTCAAGGGGCAACGCCCCTTGGGTCTTCTTTACCGGAACCTTTCCCTCCCCAGCATCGCGCCGCAGCTTTCGCGGACGATGAGGGAGCATTCCAGCTTGTGGCTGATGGGGGTCGTGTCGCCACCGTTCAGGGCATTGATGAGTTCCTCCATCGCAAAACTGCCGCGCTCGGTGGCGCGCAAATCCACCGTCGTCAGCGGCGGATCGAGGTACTGCGTGAAGAAGAGGTTGTCGCAGCCAGTCAGAGCAATGTCCTGCGGGACGCGGAAGCCGCTCTTCTTCAGATGACTGAGGACGCCCAAGGCACAGACGTCGTTGATAGCGACGATGGCGGTTGGCAGGGGCTTGTCCGCCAGCTGCGCCAGCATCCGCGCAGCACCGATTTCACCGGACTGCGTGGTGAAGCCGGTAGGGAAAACATACTGCTCCTCCGGCGGCACGCCAAGGCGTGTCATTTCCTGACGATACATCGTGATGCGCGCATCGGAAAAGCGAGTGTTCAGACGACCGCCGATGAACGCAATCCGCCGATGCCCCAGATTCGTCAGGTGTGTCATCACTTTCCGGACGCCCTCGAAGGAATCCGACGCGATGTTGATGGAGGACATGCCCTCGATTAGCGGCCCGATCGTCACAACGGGCATTGCGTGGTGCAGCCGTTTCAAGTTGTCCAGAATCACCTCCGCTGGACCGTCTTCCACCAGACCGCCCGTCAGCGCGACACCGTCCGGACGATGCTCCAATAAGCGGCGAATCATCTGGTCGTTCGTGATGGTTCCCGGCGTGTGGCAGAAAACCTCCAGCGCGTAGCCGTGGCGTGTGGCTTCAAGTTCCGCACCGCGCATCAGCATCGAGCAGTACGGGTTGTCGAAATCGCCGATGACCAGCGCGAGCGTGCCGGTGCGCTTCTCCTGCGCCTGCGGGTGCGAATGCGCGGTGGAGGGCTGATAATGCAGCGCTTCTATTGCTTCCTGCACCTTCTGGCGCGACTTGGCGGAGATGCTGCCGCCGGACATAGCGCGCGAGACAGTGGCAATGGAGACACCCGCGCGCTCCGCCACGTCGTAAATCGTAACTCTACCGTTTTCCATTGGGAAAACCTCCTTCCTGCCCTGCTGACAGGGAAATGCTGTAACCTTGCCATCATGGGCAGAAACCTTTCCTGTTCCGACATCATTATAACACAAAGAGTGAAAGAAAACAAGCCGCTTACAGAAAACAAGTGAAAATATTTTTCATAAATCATGATGTAAATGGAAAGGAAACAGCCTTTTCAAACGTTTTTTCAAAAACCCCTTGACAAGTACTCCTCTAAAATGTATAATAAGGTCACAAAGAAACGTCAAAGGTACAAACTGCCGAGACGATGAATTGTAAGCAGAATTGTAAGCGAAAACGACGTTCTTTCAAAACCGGATCGGACGGGAATGAGCCCGTTCAGATAGAGATTCAAGAGGAGGAACCAAGGCATGAAAAAGTTGTTCTCTCTGGTACTGGCGGTCGCAATGGTGCTGAGCATGGCGTGCTTCGCATCGGCGGAAGAAAATACGACGCTGACCATCGTCGCGTGGGACGTCGGCACGACGCCGTACTATCAGGCGCAGAAGGAAGCCTTTGAAGCAACCCACCCCGGTGTGACCATCGAATACGTTGACGTGGCGTCTCAGGACTGGGACACCAAGGCTGGCACGATGCTTTCCGGCGGCGACACCAGCGACCTGTTCATGGTCAAGCAGAACATCAACATCATGAACTGGGCGCAGCAGGGCTTCGCGGAGCCGCTGACTGACTACATTGCCAAGGACAACTACGATCTGTCCGGCTTCGTGGGCATGGAACCCAACTACGCGCTGGACGGCACGCAGTACGCGCTGCCTTTCCGCTCTGACTTCTGGGTGCTGTTCTACAACAAGACCCTGTTTGACGCGGCGGGCGTGGATTACCCCACCAATGACATGACGTGGGAGGAATACGCGGCGCTGGCGAAGGAAATGACCGGCAAGGGCAACTGCAAGTACGGCTGCCACTACCACACCTGGCTGTCCGCCATCGTCAACTTTGCGGTGGATGATGGCGTGAACACGCTGCTGGACGGCGAATATTCCGACCTGAAGTACTTCTACGACCTCGCGCTGTCCCTGGAAGACGCGGATGCCTGCCGCAAGTACACTGAGCTGACCGCGGCTGGCCTGCACTACTCCGGCGCGTTCCAGACTGGCGACACCGCCATGATGCCCATGGGCTACTGGTACGTCGCGACCCTCATCAACAACATCAAGAATGGTCTGTGCGACTTTGAATGGGGCATCACCGCGCTGCCGCACAAGGAAGATGTGCAGGCGGGTTCCTCCTTCGGCAACCTGACCGGTATCATGATCAACAAGAAGTCCGAACACAAGGATCTGGCTTGGGAATACGTCTCTTGGCTGTGCGGCCCGGAAGGCGCGAAGGTCACCGCTGGCTGCGGCAACCGTCCGGCATGGGTCTCTGAGGAAGTTGCGGAAGTGCTGGCGTCTGTGGACGGCTTCCCGAAGGATGAAAACTCCAAGGCTGCGCTGCTGCCCAGCATGGTTTCCATCGAAATCGGCGTGAGCGACAAGCTGGCGGAAATCCAGACCATCCTGAACGAAGAACACACCATGATTATGACGCGCGAAATCTCCGTCGATGAAGGCATCGAGGAAATGAACGAGCGCGTGGCGGAACTGTACGAGTAATCGGCATCCGCAAGCAAATCAAGCATCCATAAGCCAGTGGGCGGGGAGGGCGACCAAAACTCGCTCTTCCCGCCTATTGTCGATTTTTCGGAAAATCAGGCTGAAAGGGGAGTCCAACTATGGCGGAGGTTGCTGCCAAGCAGCGCAAACACAAGATGAGTAGGCTGGAAAAGAAAAATACCCTCATTGCCTACTCGTTTCTCGCACCGAACTTTCTGGGGTTTGCCATCTTCACGCTCGTCCCGGTAGTTTGCGCAATCCTGCTGGCGTTCGTGGAGTGGAACGGTGGCGACATCAGCAATGCCCATTTTGTCGGACTGCAAAATTTCGCGGAAATCTTCAAGGTGGACAAAGTTGCCAGCAAGTGGGCAAACGGCGACTATCTGTACTTCTTCAACCGCGTTGACCTTGGCATTGCGCTGAAGAACACCGTATTCTATGCGCTGATTAACGTGCCGCTGACGCTGGTGTGCGCGATTGCCTTGGCGCTGGCGCTGAACAAGGCGAAGGGCGCGGTCGCGTTCCGCACGATTTTCTTCTTCCCCTATGTTGCCTCCATGGTCGCTATCTGCGTCTGCTGGAACTTCATGCTGATGAAAGATGGCCCGGTCAATCAGATGATTATGGCGCTGGGCATCAACTTCAACAAATCGTGGACCGCGGACTCGACGATGGCGATGTGGGCGATTATCCTTGTCAGCGTGTGGCGCTCGATGGGCTACTACATGGTCATCTACCTCGCTGCGTTGCAAGGCGTTCCGCGCGAACTCTACGAAGCGGCGACGGTGGACGGCGCGAACAAGTGGCAGCAGTTCCGCAATGTGACCCTGCCGCAGATTAAGCCCACGACGTTCTTCTGCACCATCATGCTGGTCATTGGCAGCTTCAAGATTTACGACACGGTCGCCATCATGACCAATGGCGGCCCCGGACGCGCGACGAAGATGCTTGTTACCTACATCTACGACGTGGCGTTCAACAACATCAAGTACGGTCAGGCGAGCGCGATTGCCATGGTGCTGCTTGTCATCGTTCTGATTGTGACCATCATCCAGTTTGCAAACGAAAAGAAATTCGCCAACGACTAAGAAAGGAGGAAGAACACCATGAGTCAGACGGCTGTTGTTACCCATCAAAAGGCGATTCGCAAGGACAACCCGGTCATGAAGGTGATAGGGCGTGTGCTGTTGTACACGGTGCTGATTGCGATGGCGCTGTTTACGCTGATTCCGTTTGTGTGGATGCTTTCCTCCTCCTTGAAGCTGGATCAGGAAGTGTTCCAGTACCCCATCCGCTGGATTCCGGAAACGTTCCATTGGGAAAACTACCGAGTTATCTGGGAACGCGTGTCGCTGCTGACGTACTTCAAGAACACAGCGATTATCGCGCTGGCGGTGACGTTTCTGCAGACGCTGACGTCCTCTTTCGCGGCATATGCGTTTGCAAAGCTGCGCTTTAAGGGACGCGACCTGCTGTTCGTGGCGTATATCGCAACGATTGCTGTGCCGTGGCAGGCGTATATGCTGCCGCAGTTCATCATGATGCGCTCGATGGGGCTGTATGACACGCTGTTGGCGATGATTGTCCTTCAGGCGTTCAGTGCGTTCGGCGTGTTCCTGATGCGCCAATTCTATCAGGGTATTCCGACGGAACTGTGCGAAGCGGCGCGCATTGACGGGCTGAGCGAATACGGCATCTGGGCGAAAATCATGCTGCCGCTGTCTACTGCTGCGATTGCGACGCTGGTGATTTTCACCTTCGTCGGCACTTGGAACGACTACATGGGCCCGATGATTTACCTGACCCGCGACGAGAACAAGACGATTCAGGTCGGCTTGCGGCGCTTTATTCAGGAGTACACGAGCGACTATCACCTTATCATGGCGGCGTCGCTGGTGTCGCTGCTGCCGGTGTCGGTGGTGTTCCTCTGCTTGCAGAAATACTTCATCGAAGGCATTGCAACGAGCGGCCTGAAGGGGTAAAATAGGAAGGGAAACAAAGGCACCACCGCACAATTCGGCGGCGCGTCTGTCGATGTCTTTTCCGCCATCTGCGGCATGCAAATTCCTCGATTTACCGCCAGTAAACCTTCGAAATTTGCATTTGCATCTGACGAAAAATCCATTTGCCAGCCGACCGCCTCATTTGCACGGTGTTACCCAAAATTCCTGCGAAAACAAAAGGGCAGACGGGCGGAAATTCCCTGTCTGCCCTTTATCAAAAAGGATGGGAAAACGAGTGGAAAAATACACGCAAGCCATGCGGCAGGCAGCCGACAAGTTCCGCTGGAGCGCAAAACTGGCGGCGGACGCAGGCATCATCCCGTATAAGAGCGAAAACGGTGCTTGGGTTGCATCCCCCTACGACGGCAACAGCTGGTGGACAGGCGGCTTCTGGCCGGGGCTGATGTGGCAGCTGTACTGCGCGACGGGCGATGAACAGTTCCAGACCGAAGCGCGGCGCGTGGAGAAGCTCCTCACGGATGAATTCCGCACGTTCCGCTGCCTGAATCACGACGTTGGCTTCATGTACCTGCTGTCCTGCGGCGCGGATGCAAAGCTGACCGGCGACGAACAGGCGAAAACCGACACGCTTCACGCGGCAAGCCTTCTCATGGGGCGCTTCAACCCGGCGGGGTTCATCCGCGCGTGGAATCACCCTGATCAGCGCGGGTTCGCCATCATCGACTGCATGATGAATCTTTCCCTGCTCTGGTGGGCAACCCGCGAGACGGGCGACCCGCGATTCGCGAAAGTCGCGCAGATTCACGCGCAGACGACGCTGCGGGAGTTCCTGCGTCCGGATGGATCGGTCAGCCACATTATCGAGTTTGACCCGGAGACAGGCAAGCGCGTCAAGGAATACGGCGGACAGGGATACTGCCTCGGCTCGCAGTGGAGCCGCGGGCAGGCGTGGGGATTGTACGGCTTTACACTGGCGCACCTTAATGGCGGCAATGCGGAATATCTGGACGCGGCGGAGAAAATCGCGGCGAACTTCATCCGGCATATCCGCCCGGACGGACTGACCGACTGCGACTTCTGCCAGCCGAAGGATGAGGAGCGCATCGACAATATCGCGGGCGCGGTGGCAGCGTGCGGTCTGCTGGAACTGATGAAAATCACGGGCAAGGCGGAGTATCACGCGGCGGCGGTTCGATTGGTGGATGGTCTGCTTGAGCACTGCATCGACTGGACGCAGAACAGCTGCGGACTGTTGACAAAATGCACTGCAAGTTACCACGACGACGGCGCGGGACGGCACACGAACATCACCTATGGCGATTACTTCCTTGTAGAGGCGCTGGCGAAGCTGACGGGCAGCGACCCAATGCTCTGGCGGTGAAAGGAACAGCATGATTACAATTCTGGTAAAAGCGGCAGACGGGACGATGATTGCCTCAGCACAGAGCGCGGATGATGCGCGCCTGTGCATCGACCGGGTCTATGAAGACGGCGACACGGTGGAAATCCTTGCGGACGAAAAGCATTTGTGCGTGCAAATGGACGTGACACTGCTGCCGGGCGAAGTGTATCTGCCGAATGGGCGCATGAGGTGGCGCGTTCCGGCGGGGGAACATCGGCTGGCATATGCGCCCGGCGCGTTTGAGGCGAAACGGCACGTCATTACGGCGCGTCCGATGACGGCAGAGGAAATCAATGGGCGGCGCGATATTGCCTGCAATCCGGCGGATCTGCGCGGCGAAACGGACTTCTTCCCCCATATCACCGCGAACGTCGAAACGCGCAATGAGGCGTGCTTCTGCGCGCGCAACGCCATCAACGGGCTGCATTGCAACAATTATCACGGCGAGTGGCCGTTTGGCAGCTGGGGCATCGGCGCACGGGAAGACGCGTGGTGCTGCATTGACTTCGGGCGCAAGGCGATGGTGGATGCAATGGCGCTCATCCTCCGCGCGGATTTTCCGCATGACGCGTATTGGGTCAGCGGACACGTTGTGCTGTCCGACGGCGCGGAAGTCGCGTTCGACCTGCAAAAGACGGGCGAGCGGCAAATCATCCCGCTGGGGAAACACATGGTGCGCTGGATGCGGCTGGAGCGGATGCAGAAGAGCGACGACCCGTCGGCATTCCCCGCACTGACCGAATGGGAAGTCTACGGATGCGACAAGGAAGGCGAATAAGATGGAAGCAAGAGCGTATTGGCTGCAAACAATGCTGAAAATCGCTGATCCGGTGCTGAAAAACTTGGCGGCGGGGACGCTGAAGCAGAACATGCCGATGGTGTTCCATCCCGACCGGGCGGAGTATATGCACCTCGAAGCGCTCGGACGGACGGTCTGCGGCATTGCGCCGTGGCTGGAACTGGATGGCCTGACGGGCGAAGAAGCGGAGATTCAGGCGGAATACCGCGAACTGACCCGCAAGGCAATTGCAAATGCGGTAAATCCGGAATCACCGGACTTCATGAACTTCACCGAAGGGTATGGGCAGGCGCTGGTGGACGCGGCGTTCCTGGCGCACGGCATCGTTCGCGCCCCTAAGCAGCTGTTCCATGCGCTGGATGAGCAGACGAAGCGGAATCTGGTGGATGCCCTGCGTGCGACGCGGAAATTCACCCCGTTCGTGATGAACTGGCTCTTCTTCTCCGCGATGGTGGAGGCGGCGCTGCGCGTGATGGGCGAAAGCGACTACGACCTGACGCGCGTGGATTACGCTGTGAACATGTTTGAAGGCTGGTACCTGGGCGATGGCGTGTACGGCGACGGCCCGAAATTCCGCTGGGATTACTACAACAGCTTTGTCATTCAGCCGATGTATGTTGATGTGCTGCGGACGTTCGCGGATGTTGGGCGCGGCTATGATGAGCTGCTGAAGCAGGTGGAGCACCGCGCGGGACGGTATGCGGCGGAGCTGGAGAAAAACATCAACGCTGACGGGAGCTATCCGGTCATCGGGCGGTCGATTACCTACCGCTTCGGCGCGTTCCAGCTGCTGTCGCAGGCGGCGCTGGAAGATTTCCTGCCGAATGAACTGCCGCCGGAGCAGGTTCGGACGGCGCTGACGGCGTGCATCCGCAAGGTGACGGAGCATCCGGCGATGTTCGACGCGCAGGGGTGGCTTCAGCCGGGCGTGTATGGCTGTCAGCCGGACTTGGCGGAGGGGTACATCTGCGTCGGCAGCCTGTACCTATGCCTGACCGTGTTTCTGCCGCTGGGGCTTGCGCCGACGGCGGATTTCTGGTCGAAGCCGGAGATTCCGTGGACGGCGAAGCGGATTTGGAGCGGTGAAAACGTGATGCTTGATCACGCGGTGGATTGATGCGGACGTGCCGGGCAGGGGGTGACTCCTGCCCGACGCGAGTCGGACGAATAAACCAAAAGGAAATCACCTGAAAGGTTCGCAGATTTCCGAACGATGAGCACTGAAAATTGTGATTATCGTTCGGAAAATGAAAAAGAAGCAAAAAAACCGCAAAAACCTTCAAAAAACCTCTTGACGGGCGGGCGAAAAAGTAGTATACTGACAAAGCTGGTTGCGCGAGCGGCTGAAAAGCCGCTTGCGAGACCGGTACGAACCTTGAAAACGATACAGAACAAAAACAACGCAAACAAGACAGTAATTCCGAATGAGTGAAACTTGGTTGAGGAAACTCGATTGAGGGATAAAGGATTAAACGAAAGAGTTTGATCCTGGCTCAGGACGAACGCTGGCGGCGTGCCTAACACATGCAAGTCGAGCGGAGACAGTGAGTAGCTTGCTACGAACTGTTTTAGCGGCGGACGGGTGAGTAACGCGTGAGCAACCTTTCCCAGACAGGGGAATAACACACCGAAAGGTGTACTAATACCGCATAAGACCACGGGATCACATGGTTCTGGGGTAAAAGATTTATCGGTTTGGGGTGGGCTCGCGTCCGATTAGGTAGTTGGTGAGGTAACGGCCCACCAAGCCGACGATCGGTAGCCGACCTGAGAGGGTGATCGGCCACATTGGGACTGAGACACGGCCCAAACTCCTACGGGAGGCAGCAGTGGGG